>Ga0209342_10000611_pt1 | contig 41700 bp, 46 predicted proteins | sample RifCSP16_2_FD_184023 | JGI IMG/M metagenome (GOLD analysis project Ga0209342, IMG submission 184023) | Soil microbial communities from Rifle, Colorado - Rifle CSP2_sed 16_2 (SPAdes) (version 2) | ecosystem: Environmental > Terrestrial > Deep subsurface > Rock core/Sediment | place: Rifle...
ATCGAAATTCTCCACCGCATCCGAAACCATCAGATCCAATTCATAATCTATGTCTTCCCAAAATGGCATGCCTTCTTGTTCTCCCATGATCCGCAATAAATGGGCATCACTGGAGGAAATTATATCACCATCCGCAAAAGGCCATGTTCGGCCTCTTACAAATTTGCCATCCATCAAATCTATCTGCACCGTTTGAACATGCCCGCGCACCAAGGCGACTTTATTCTTCAAATCTTCGTAATTTTTCGGCATCACCGCCGGAATTATTTCCATCTTGTCTGTAATTTTACCATAAAAATATCAATATCCTATTTGTCTACTAACCACGCACCTATTGATGTAGTAGACATCAATAGATATTCTTTAAACTTCCCTTTTTGGTGACTTCCATGATTTCGACATATTCCAATATCCCCATATTTTCCAAATCAATTATGAATTGCTTTGGTAATTTCACTTTTCCAACCCAAACGCTTTGGTGGATGATTTTAAAGCCTAAGAGTTTCATCAGATCCCTTAATATATCCCTCTCCCTGTTAAATTCCTTGGGAATGTCGTAACTGACAATGATCAATTCAGTACCCGGTTCTTTCTGGTAGTTATTCTTGTTTACATTTAATCTCCCTTTAAATTTAGAAAGTTTTTCTTGCCCTTTCCCAGAAAGCAGGATTTGACCATAAGTATTTTCTGATACGAATCCGTCTGATTTTAATTTACTTATGTATTTCTGTAATTTTCTTTTATGCTCGCGCCCCACCTGGTGTTCTAGTCTCCTATCCGCTCTTTTGGAATGCTCATAATCAAACTTACTGAAACTGGCTCCGTATCCGACGCTTAAAAAAACATCGATAAAATCAGCGGCTTCCATAGCTCTATCTGCGAGCGCATCCAATATTTTATATGCAATTTCTCCCCTCATTTGTTTATATATAGATTATATAAATATTTTACTTCATGTCCACTAACCACGCACCTGTTGCCGTAGTGGACAATATAATTTGCCTTTCATTTTTAAATATTATCCATCTTCTTGATGCGTCTTAGGTGGCGTTCTTCGTTGGAAAATTTGGTTTCGATAAATAGTTGGGCTGCCATTTTTGCTTCCGGCGAGGTGGCAAAACGAGCGCCGATGGAAAGGATATTGGCATCATTGTGCGCGCGAGAAAGCTTAACGATCTCATAAGGATCTTTGCTCGGCCTCATCGTCATATCGATATATTGAATAGGTGTGTGCTCGCCGTAAAACACCGCCGCTCGGACGCTTTTAAAGCGATTGACCGTCATGGCCTCGCCTTCCCCTGATCCCCCAATGATAAAACCTCGCGCCTCCGGTTCACCTTGAATTTTCTTGGCCACGGGAATCATAAAATCAGGATAATCGTCATTCTCGTCAAATTTAAACGGTCCGAGGTCTTCAACTTCATGTCGAAAATCCAAATTCTTAATGAAAGGAATCAGCTCTTGTTTTAAACTAAGTCCTGCGTGATCTGATGCTAAATAAATTTTCATATTTATAAATTCTGTCCAGCTTTGCTGACATGATCGATCAAGGTTTGCACATACCCCATTTCATTATCATACCAGGACAGGACTTTGACTAGGTTGCCGTCTACTACCTTTGTGAAGTTGAGATCAACTATCGCTCCGTATGGCTGGCCGATAATGTCGGATGAGACCATTTGCTCACTGGAGGTAGTGAAGATGCCTTCCCATCTTGGATCTTTGGCAGCTTTCTTGAATATATTATTTATTTCTTCCACTGTCGTTTTCTTCTTGGAGATGAAAGTGATATCGGCGATGGACCCGGTGATGACTGGCACGCGGATCGCTATGCCATCGAACTTCCCTGCCAGAGATTTGATTGCTCGAGTGACGGCGATGGCGGCGCCGGTCGTGGACGGAGAAATATTTTGCGCGCCGGCTCGGCCTCTTCTATAATCCACGCCCTTAGTCGGGCTATCAACAATACTCTGGGTCGCAGTGTAAGCATGGACAGTTGAAAGTATGGCTTTCTCTATACCAATAGATTCTTCTAAAATTTGAATGACAGGTGATGCGGCATTGGTCGTGCAAGAACCGTTGGATGAAATCTTGCAGACTTTAAAATCCTTTTCATTGATACCATTCAAAATCGTCTTGCCCATGTCTCCATCAGCATCCTTGGCTGGAGCAGTGATGACGACTCTCTTGGCGCCGGCATCCAAATGCACTTTGGCCTTTTCATAAGATTCAAAGACTCCGGTAGACTCCACAACGATATCAATATTCAAATCTTTCCAAGGCAAAGTGGCAGCATCTTTGATTTGAGTGTATTTAATTTCTTTTCCATCAATAATTAAACTGCCGCCTGTCCCGAGCGTAGTCGAGGGAGCTTTCATTTCAACCTCGCCCGGGAACTGTCGGTAAACGGTGTCGTATTTCAAAAGATAGGTTAAGTTCGCCAAATCGCCCAAGTCATTGATGGCGACCACTTCCATGTTCTCATTATCAAAGGCCTGCCTGAAAAACAGCCTGCCGATCCTCCCGAACCCATTTATCGCTATCCTAGTTTTCCCTTTTGCCATGTTAAATATGAAAAATTAATTATATGGCTTTATTATAGCAAAATAAAAGAAAAGCCCCCACTTTTCAGTAGGGGCTTAATCAAGAAGTTTTTGTGTTGATTCTAGAAGTCAACCCTCTTGACGATCCAGGCTTATTACAAAGCTGGATAATATATTTAAAAAGAACTTAATTTCGGACTAACCCTCGTTCTTATTCTGCCATCTTATTTCTCCTGTTTAGAAGCTTAAGATTAGATCAGGCAAGTAACGGGGGTGGGTCTTTTCCGCATAGAGCAGTCCTTGTGGTAAGCAACCGCGACTGACGACCATGGAAACAAGGTCAAATGTGCTTAATTTTAGGTGAGCTATCCCGAAGGCACCTCATTTGACCTCTAAACTTAACCTCTGTGTTGTTAAATTTTATGCTGAAAATAGCTTAGCATGTACCACTATTTTTGTCAAGCACTTAAGGTAATGTCTACTATCTGGACGATCGCTTGGTTAGTAGACATCTATTTTAATAGATTCCAAGTCAGGTCTGGGACTTGCCACAGGACCCGCGATCGTTAATTAAATCGAGATTTTAAGAAGTTTTGTTTTTTGATATATATTCAAGAATCTTTTGTTCTCGAAGTTTTTCTTTTGTTTCTTTGAGGGTATATGAATCCCGTTCCGCCGGTGGTATCTGCGAATATGCTTTTTCAAGTTCCTCCTTACTGCCGCAAAATATGCATGTGCACCAAAGCGGATGACCTCCTTCAATAGCGCTTTCTACGGCGTGCTGAATGGAATCAAACGGCATTCCCGATGAAGTAGTGAAAAATTCTGTTGAATCGTCACTTATACGCTGTTTACACTTTGCACAATGCGTAAGAGTTTCAATATTTATCCATGATGGTGATTGTTTTAATTTTCTTTTTATATACTCAATAAATTTTTCACCATCTTTTTTTTCATTAAAATTTTCTTGTTTTTTGGGTTCTTTTTCCATAGCTTGATTCTACACCTTTACGGATTAAAAGAAAGCATTTGTTCCACTTCTTAAAAACAAAAAAGACCCGGGGTAAATGACCGGGCCTTGTTTCATAAGATGAAACGGTAGAGGAAGTTTACTGCCGGAAAAAAGTCACAGCCTACCAGTTCTTTCGCAAGAACGGTTCTTGCGAACTCCTAAATCTCCTATTTTTTAGCATTCCAAGTCAAGTCTCGGACTTGCCGTAGGTCACTAATATCACCATCTCTACGCGATAGCGTGAAGATGGTGATAATGAGCATTTTGGCTCCTGCTTCGCCAAAGGCTACGGATGGGCACAGAGCTTCGCAGGACAAGGGCTACTTGCTCAATAATTCCAAGAGTATCTTTTTTATAACAACAGGATTGCCTGCGCCTTTACTTACCTTCATTGCTTGGCCGACTAGATATTGGAGGGCGGATTCTTTGCCCTGTTTGTATTCAGCGACCACGGTTTCATTTTCGCCTAGTATCTTCTCAATCATGGCTTTGAGCTCCCCTTCATCGCTCTTTTGGATCAGGCCTTTTTCATTGGCGATTTTTTCTGGGCTTTCATCGCCGTGCATATAAGCGAGGAGTTCTTTGGCTCCACGGGAAGAAATCTTGCCTAGAGATATCATATTTATAAGTTCGGTAAAACTGCCGGCCGAAGGCAAAGTAAAATCTTGCTTGGCTTTCATGTGCGCGACAATATCAGAAGTGATATAGTTTGAAGCCAGTTTAATTTTCCCTGCCTGCGCAGACAGGTCTTTATCACTTTTAAAAGGCGCAGTCACAGCTTCGAAATAATCTCCAAGCATCAAATTTGTCAGAAATATTTCGGCTGCTTCGGCGGTGATGCCGAGACTCATCAGCCTCTCACGCTTTATCCAAGGCAATTCAGGTAAAGATTTTCTGAGCTCTTCCCAGCCCAAGGCTGGTCCGCCTTTGGCAAAAAGCTTCGAGTAATTTTAATTTCGGAAGATCAGGATCAGGAAAATATCTGTAATCGTGAGATGACTCCTTGGTGCGCTGAGAGAAGGTGGATTGCTTATTTTCATCCCAGCCTCTCGTCTCCTGCACTATTTCATTCCCCTTGCCGGAATCCAGTAGCTCGGTCATCCTTTCCACTTCATATTTAATCGCGCGTTCGGCCGAGCGGAAAGAGTTTAAATTTTTTACTTCTATTTTTGTTCCAAAAACTTTCGGATCAGTTGAAACTGAAATATTAGCTTCCACTCTCATCTGTCCTTTTTCCATATTAGCTTCTGATACTCCTAAGGTTCGTAAAAGTAATTGGAGCTCGCGAGCAAAGGCTCCTGCCTGTTCCGGACTATTAATCACCGGCTCGGTCACCAGTTCCATCAAAGGCACTCCAGCGCGGTTGAAATCAACTAAAGAGAAGTCTCCTCTGTCGTGTTTCGAGTTAGCAGTGTCTTCTTCCAAGTGCACACGGGTTATAGCCACGCCGTTTAAGCTTCCTCCGGAAACAATCGGGTATTTATATTGGCTGATCTGGTAGCCTTTCGGAATATCAGGGTAAAAATAATTCTTCCTGTCAAACTCCGTAAAGTCCGCGATCTTCCCGCCTAAGGCAAGGCCGACGCGGATGACATGCTCCACGGCTTTTTTGTTGATGACAGGCAAAGTGCCCGGATGCGCCATGCAGACGGGGCAGACGTTCACATTCGGCCGTTCTTCATCCGGGTCGTTCTTGGAATTGCAAAACATCTTGGTCTCGGTCTTGAGTTCGGCATGAATCTCAAGCCCTATTGTGGTGTAGTAATGTTTGTTCATTCTTTGCTTGCCCGTCCGAAGCCTTGGCGAAGGAGGGCTCATTGAGTAATATTATACAAAATAAAGATTATTTCTATCCCTTGACTTGCGAAAGGGTATATATTACACTGTATATCCAGAAGTATATCTAATACTATTTAAGGCGTCAGAGGCTCAGGTGAGGCCCTCATCCAAAAGAGAAAGGTAATGTGGAAAAGGCACACTACGGGACGTGTCGGGGAACCACAATAGCCCATCACCCAAACCAGTCAACGATGACTGGTTTTTTACTATTTGGATTTCAATAATTTAACAAGTTCATCGCCAAAATTCTTGATAGATTGATTATCATATAAAGTCACCGTAAAAACCGGCTTCTTTAATTTCTCGAATTCCTTTACGACTTCTCTAATCGACTTTTCATCGGTCACGTCTGTTTTAGTCAGAAGAATAATTTCTTCCTTTTTTGATAATTCAGGGTCATGTTTCTCTAATTCTTTTCTGATCGTTTTGTAAACTTTCATCATATTTTCCCACCCACCTTCGGCATTCGGGCTGGCATTCTCAAAAGAAACGAGATGCGCGAGTATCTTTGTCCTTTTGATGTGGCGCAAAAATTTAGTGCCCAAGCCCTTGCCTTCTGAAGCGCCTTCAATCAGCCCTGGAATATCGGCAATAATGTAACCATAAAAATCTCCCAAGTTCGGATCGAGTGTCGTGAATTGATAAGCGCCGATCTTGGCGTGAGCCTTAGTTAAAGCGTTGAGTAAGCTTGATTTGCCGGCGTTCGGGAGTCCTATCAAGCCAAGATCGGCAAAAAGCTGAAGCTCTACCTGAAATTCCGCTTCCTCGCCTTCTTTGCCCGGAGTCCACTCTTTTGGCGTTGTGTTCGTCGAGCTTTTGAAGTGCTCATTGCCGAAGCCACCACGACCGCCCTTAAGTATTAGTATTTTCTGCTCTTCTTGGAGCAAATGATATTCAAGCCCAGTTCTTAAATTTTTCACAATTGATCCAAGCGGAAGATCTATAATCATATCCTCGCCATTGGCGCCATGTTCAGAGCTTGACCGGCCCGATTCACCGTCATCCGCCATAAATTTTTTATTGTGCTTATACTTAGCGAGTATATAAACATCGCGCACGGCTTTGATATGAACATCGCCACCGTTGCCTCCGTCGCCGCCGGCCGGTCCGGAATATTCCTTGCCTCTTTCATGAAGCCAGCGTTCGACGCCGTCTCCTCCCTTGCCTGCGCGGGCGTATATTTTCATTTCATCGATGAATGCCATATGTTTAGGTTATAGATGATAGGTTACAGGTTTTAGCCTTGTAAGGCAATTTGCGCCAGCTTTATCGCGCCCTCTTTGGATTTAGCTGAAGTTGTAAAAAGAGATCTGTGGCAAAATTCCGCATCAATTACACCTGATGCTTTAACTAATTCCTCACCACGAAGTCCGGCCCATTTTACCGGAAAATTTTTCCTGATAGCGTAGGCTTCCATTTCAACAAGGATTCCCGTAGCCCGCCACCTGCCGTCGCCGTTCGGATAAACCACAAACAAGGGTTCCTTCATTTTTTGCAAAGTTTCCATCAGTTCAATGCGCCTAGCTGTAGTGTCGATAATAATAAGTCTTTTATCCGAAGCCTCCTCATAGGTGGCTTTGATTATCGTTTCTATTTTCAATCTGTCATTTGCTATCTTTATCTGCCTCAAAAGTATTTCTTTGGCAAAACTGACTGCTTTTACAAATATATTATCTATATCATCGTCGCTTTCCAAACTTGTCGGATTGAATGATCCGATCATGTTGCTGGCAGTAAAATAAAAAACATCGGGAAAAATGTAATTGGCAATATTGATTCCGTTATCTCCGGCATCAACGGCTTGAATCAAAATCTGATCTATTTTCCTGGCTGCCTCAATACTGCCGGCAATCTCGGCTCCGAATTTCTTCCAGACAAGCCCGATAGATGCATATTCGATGCCATTTTCCCGAGCGCCTGCTCCACCCGACTGATGGTGGTCAAATTTGTTCAAAGACTCATCATAAATACCGCCGACATCTACGATGATATCTCCCTTTTCTATAATCCTTTGATCGCGGCTGCGAAAAATTTTAATATTATCTTTAAGCAGGATAGAAAGCGCCGCGCAGGCGAAAACATCATCGGCGTGAAAACCTCCATTATGAACTATTATGATTTTTTTCTTTTTAAATATATTGAACATTATTTTTCCTCCTTGGCCCTAAACAGCTCGTAAAGAAATGTGATCAAATTTTCCAAAAGAATAAAAGCTACGATGAAGGCCAATATTATGATTGAAAATTTTCGTATATCCTTGCTATAGCCTATGGCGGCATAGCTAAAGAAGTATCCTAATGCCAAAAATTCGAAAAGCCAGATCATCGAGGAAGCGAGTTCAGCCTTGAAATAAGTCTTGAAATTAATCCTAAGGTAGCCGGCTAAAATAATTGCAAAATGATTTATTCCATAAATAAACTTGGAGAAGAAAACAGACCAGAACGGCCGATCTTTAAAATGAGGCAAAAAATACAAAATTTTACTTTCAATGTATCTAAAAAATCGATTATGCGGATACTTTCGTTCTAAAAATGAGCCGAAGTAATAGCCAAGGTAACTTTTTGAAACTATTCCTGCAACACCGACAAAAAATGAGGTAATAATGCTCAGCCCCCCCAAATGAGCCAAAATCCCCGAAAATAGTACGACGACTTCCCCTTCGATGATTATGCCCAAAAATATCAGAATATAGGCGAGTATTTCGTGGCTAGCGACAAAATTTGCAAGTATATTAACCGTATTCATAACTATTTATCTGTAATTTTATCAGCCAACCAGTTAACTAATGATATAGCGACGGCTCCGATGAATAATGCTTTCCATGTAGAGATTTCAAAGCCTTCGATGATGTATGAAGGAAACCAGAAAAAAAACAAGTTGAGTGCTATGGAGAACATACCGAAAGTCACTAAGGTGATCGGGAGAGTCAGTATTTTTATGATCGGCTTAACAAGAGAATGAATGAAGTACAAAACTGCGCCGACGATCAGCGCTACCCACCACGGGGATACGCTTATGTCCGGCAAAAAATAAGCCAATCCATATACCGCCCCCGAAATTATTAACCAATGTATTATTATTTTCATGATTTATTAATTAGTTTCTTCCTTGTAAAGAAAGATGTCAAGATATTTTTCCAATTTTTTCTTCAGCGTCTCTGATTCTGTCTCTTTTAGATTAATTTCTTCAGTTATTTTATCATATTCTTTCTGGATCCTTTTCGTAGACATTCTTTTAATCCTTAATTTATTTATATCTTCAAATTTCTCTCGTATTTCTTTTTCCATTTTTTCAATTTCCATAGATGCGATTAATTTCCGAGCTTCCGTTGGCAGGTCTAATAAGTTCTTTTCCTCTAAGGATTTAATCTCTTTCTGTATTTTCTCAATTTCATTTTTCTGTTGCCTTATTTCCTTTGAAAAATTGCTGATCACCATCTGTTTAGACTGGTCGCGGCTTCCTTTCTCAAGCTGTCTCTTTTTTGACTCTAATGCTTCCATTTCTTTCTTAATATTTTTAACTTTTTCTCTTAGGTTCTTGAGGTCTGCCAAATGAGAAATGGCACCTGTCAAAGCATTTTCTTTTTGACTTCCCCTTTTTAAATTTTCAGCTATATTTTCTTTCATAGAAAATTTAGAATAATGAATCGACGATTTCTTTGACTAATGCACCATCGGCTTTGCCTTTGAGGTCTTTCATGGCGGCGGACATCAACATTCCCTTCTTGGTGGCGTCGGTAATCCCTAATTCTTTTTGTTTAGCTCGTACCGCTTTTTCCACCTCGGCGCGCTCCATCATTTTAGGCAAATAAACTTCAATGTATTTAAATTGATCCTCTTCTTCTTTAACCAGATCCTCGCGGTTGGCTTTCTTAAACTGGTCTATGGATTCTTTTCTTTGCTTGGCAATTCGCGAAATGACTGTCTGCGCTTCTTCATCCGTCAGCTCTTCAGAGGGCTTTCTTTTCTTGGCCACTAGCTCATTGGTAAAAGCGGAAATAATGCCCCGCAGGACATCGAGCCGGACCTGGTCCTTGGCTATCATCGCGGCCTTCATTTCATCCCTGATTTTTTGCTGTAACATAAACATTATTATAGCAACTTGTGATAAAATAGTGAAATGCAAAAGATCATATTTTTTGATACCGAAACTACTGGTAATACTGACAAGGACTATATCTGCCAAATAGCTTACAAGACTGGCGATGAGACCTTCACAGGCCTTTATAAACCACCTATAAAGATCCCCCCTGAAGCTTCCGCTGTGCACCATATCTCCAATAAAATGGTTACAGATAGACCGTCCTTTTCAGAAAGTGGCGATATGCCTAAAATCAAGAAACTTTTTGAAGATAAAAATTCCGTTGTAATTGCTCACAATGCACCCTTTGATTTAATGATGATCAAAAAAGAAGGCATAGAGCCAAAGAGTTTCATCTGTACCTTACGGCTAGCCAGACATCTAGATCCGGAAGAAAAAATCGAAAGATATAATCTGCAATATCTCCGATATCTGCTCGACCTCGATGTGGAGGCGCAGGCGCATGACGCCATGGGGGATGTTTTGGTCTTAGAAAAATTGTATGAAAGGCTGAAGAAAAAAGTAATGGAACAGGATAATATAAATGAAGAACAAGCTATCAATAAAATGATAGAAATTTCTTCACATCCCTCGCTGTTTAGAACCTTTAAATTCGGCAAGCATAACGGCAAGCCGATCTCCGATATAGCTAAAATTGACCGCGGATACTTGGAATGGCTCCTTGCCCAGAAACTGGATACAGATGAAATAGATGAGGATTGGATTTATACTTTAAAGCATTATTTGCTAAAATAAGAGCATGCAAATCGGCTTAATTATTCTTGTGATCGCAGTCGGATTGATGGCCATCATTTCGATCTATTTATCGCTCCGCAAAAAACCAGCTTCTAACGATCAAGGCTTAAACCTCATCCTCCAGCAAATCAACGACCTGTCTCGTACTATGGATCAAAAAATCGGCGAATCGCACAAACAGGTCAATGAATCTATTCGCTATCAATCGAGCGAGTCATCACGGCTAATCAAAGAAATCACCGGCGAACTGGTGCGCGTCACCGAAGGGCAGAAACAAGTCGCGAACTTCGCCGACCAGCTACAGTCTCTGCAAGATATTTTAAAAAATCCCAAACAAAGAGGCGTCTTGGGTGAATACTATCTTGAGACATTGCTCAAAAATGCTCTGCCGCCCGGCTCATATGAGATGCAATACAACTTGGGCAAAGATGAAGATGGGAGCGAGTTGATTCCGGACGCGGTCGTCTTTGTGAGAGATAAAATCATTCCAGTCGATTCCAAATTCTCTCTTGAAAACTATAATCGGTTAATTGAAGAACGCGATCCGGCCGAGAAAGAAAGACTGGAAAAATCATTTGTGAATGATTTGAAGAATAGAATCACAGAAACTTCCAAATATATCCAGCCAGCCTTAGGCACGATGGACTTCGCCTTTATGTTCATCCCCCACGAAGCGATTTATTACGACTTATTGATTAATAAAGTTGGCGCCCTGAAAGACGAATCGGAGAATTTGATCCAGCGCGCCGCTTCCAAACACAAAGTTATCATCGTTTCCCCGACTTCTTTCCTAGCCTATCTACAGACCGTCCTGCAGGGCCTCAAGGCACTTCAAATAGAAGAAAAGGCGGTTGAAATCATCAAGCATGTGGAGAACTTGGGCAAGCATATCAAGACTTACGAGGAATTCCACGGCAAGCTGGGCAATTCCCTTTCCACCGTCATCAACCATTACACTTCCTCATCTAAAGAATTAAAAAAGATAGACAAAGATGTCTTAAAAATCACGGGCACCAACGCCGGCCTCGATCCGCTCATCCTCGAGCGCCCGAATCTGGAGGAATAAAAAAGCCCCGCAATATTGCGGGGCTTTAAACACTTTTTATATTATTCTGCCCAGAAGTTTTCGATCTTTTAAAATCTCTGTTTCTGTCGGAATAATACGATCAGTATAAATTTCGACTTTATAGTATTCAACAACTCCTATGTAATACTTGGAACGCTGTTTATACCCGCTAATCACTCGAAAAGCATTGGCTTCATGATGACTAAATTGAGCCAAAATAGAATCAACGGTGTAATACCCAGTTTCAATCGGTATCTTCATGGTTCTCCTGCCAAGAGGTTTCAGGCTCTTCACAAGAAATTCTTGCTCACCTTCTACACTAAAGGTCGGGTCGGATGTCACAAACCATTCTTTCTGCTTATCGCCCACAGGAATCTTTTCTCTGAATCGTTGCGTAAAATACCAGCCTTTGATCTTGTCAATTTGGTATTTCCACCCATGGGGTTCCATCTTTTCTTCATTTGGAATGAAAAGCTGCGATAAATTATCGTGCATACAGCTACTGTAATACATTGAAACACCCTTATCGAGTCGGATCTCCTCATCTTTGTCGAGAATCGCCAAAAATGCGCAATCATTGCCAGCTTTAGAAATATCGATTTCAGAAACTATCATTTCTCCGCTCATGTTTGTCAAAGCGCCAAGAGTAATAAAGTGAGCAATTGCCCCTTTTTCCAAATCAATGGGTGAATTTTGGATGGCCATTAGCATTTTATGGCCATTTTCACGAGAAGGCTCATTTTTATTTAAGCACAGGAATGAAGGAAAATAGGCATCGCAATCGCATTTCAGAAAAGCTGTTTCAATTTCTCCAGGTTTACGCTTATTATTTTCCAGATTTTCCTGAACGGAACCAGATAAATGAACATGAATGTACTTTTCTGTTTCATAATTTCCTCCCGCAAGCCGTGCCTGGACGAGTAAATGTTTTTCAGCAAGAGTTTTACTCAAATAATCATGTCTTTGAGTAATTCCATTCATGTCAAAGACAGCATCATGTAGAGATACATGTTCTACTTTTCCGTATTTGCCATCGAAAACATCGAGAAACATCTGCCTGGGAATGACATTGAAATCATGATTATCATCTCTTTTGGAGATGTAATTCTCTCTCAGAATTTTTTCGTCAGCCAGTGGGCCCGGATTATGAAGCACGACAATGAAAGGTTTTCCTTCTCGACTTAATCCAAACCATTCGGTAGAAGCAGTTGTAATGTAACAGCTCCATATCGGATGCTTAAAGCCATATTTTATTCTGGCTTTTATAACATCAATTGCTGTAGCCAGCCTGCCTTTTCCATTTAGAAAAATACTAGCTAGTCGATAAGCATCTGCATGGCGCGTGGCGCCAAATCGCACACAATTGGTGTGCTTGGGAATTTGAGTTTTTGTAAACATAGCGTTCAGTTTTTGTTAATGAACAATTTAATTGAAAGATTGAGTGACGGAGCTCTTGATATTATCTCGACTCCGATGAATAAAATCGTCTGACTTCATTTATTCATTTTTTTTATCCGTGGAAACTATATATTATTATTCATACACTGTCAATATCATAAATTCTCAAGATTACCGGCACCGGCCTCGACCCGCTCATCCTCGAGCGCCCGAATCTGGAGGAATAAAAAAGCCCCGCAATATTGCGGGGGTTTTAATTTGTTCAGACACAATGTAACGCCACGATTTTCTTGACGAGAGGCTTGAATTTAACATCACGATCATCCGCAATCAACAATTCTTTATGAAAAGTTGCGATGCCTCTTTCGTTGCAATAATGAAAGAAAATATCATCATCACTTATTCCAATAATCTTACCGAAATATTTGCTATCGAGCTTATGCGCATATGCCAGCTCATGCAAAAATTTCATGCCAGAACAGTTATGATCTAGATTGTCATCTAAAGTGATGAGACCATAATCTCTGTCAGTTTCTAGAATCATCTTGAAAGCCTCGTCTACACTACTGACTCTGTCGATAACGGAAAGAGTTAAATCTAAGCATGCTCGTTTGATCAGCCTTTCTATAAGAAAGGCATCGCCTGTGCTGTCTTCAATGATTAATACTTTCATGGTTGTTGGTATTTGTGAATGTATGATTTTCTGTTATGAAACTACCAATAAATCCTTAACTTGTCAACTATCTGTTTCTGCTCTTTTCCGCATATGCAAGATTTAACAGAATCCCAATGTCCATTATCTCCGCACCTATTGAGTTAGTGGATATAAAGAACATAAAAACACTCCGAGATTGTCGGAGTGTTTGGCATACATATTTAAACTTTGATTTCTTCAAAACGAATCACTTCCGTTAAGCCATCGGAGATGAACCCGCAAAGCACGGGAATTTTATGGGAACCGTCTATCAATTCCGCTTCATCAATTTTGTCCGTGATAAAATCATCGGTCAATTTTTCATTAGCCGTTAATTCTGAGGATATAGCATTTTTATATCCTGCGTTAATCAAATCGCCACAAAGTTGTTCGGCTGACAGTTGTGCCACTGGATCTGACGCATGATGAATTTTTATGATCATACTTTTTTCTACGACAAAGGGTTGAGCCTTTTCTGTTATTCTCGCTAAAGCTTCGATGGATTGATTAAGACCTTTTCCGCTTATTTCCTGAGACCTAGGATACCCCTTATATTCAAAGGGGCTCATGATGAAATACTTCTTTTTCATTTTGAATAGTATTAGTTTATGTTAAGGAATTTCTGCAAAGATTGTATCAGACTAATATAAACAGACAAGGCCTAAGGTAAAATTAAAAAAACGCGTAGCTGACTTTAACTATAAAGTTAAAGTTGCTTACGCGTTTTTGGTTACTTCAAGAACTGAAATCGGCCTTCTGTAATCAGTCCAGTATCGATTGGCATCTTTGTAATTCACCGCTGGATTATTTTTAACCATCCCAGCTGTGAAATCATAGATTTGCCCTTTGAACCCCTTGTACTTCAGCTTCTCCGTAAACTTGATTGTTTCTTCAGCTCCGGTATTTCTTTTTTTGCCGATATCATTGTCGAGAGCAAGAATGATATTGCCTGAAAATCCAGCCAGCTCCTCGCACAGCACATCGTTATTCACGCCAATTATTGCCGTGTCCGCCTTGCAATCGCTTTTTTGCATGAACGTATCCGCATCTATGGGTGCTTCCGTGACGAGTATTTCAGTCGCTCCGGAAAGCATAGACTTGGTCATGTTAAAAGCTCCGTGAGGCATGCCGTTGTGCTCGTTTGAAAGCTTGCGATGAGCGAAGTTTGGGGAGCAATTCGGAATAATCGAGCGCCCGTAGAAACTGTTGATGATGCCCCCTATTTCCAAAGGATAAGTCAGCCTCTCGTTAAGCTCGGAATAAGGCAGGCCGTTTACTCTCTCAAGTTCTCCGTCTTTCTTAACAAAATCAGGGCGCGCTATTTCATTCAATTTAAAACCGTGCTTTATCAAGAGCTCTACAACTCTGCTTTGCTCCCGGACATTTGGTGAAATCCTAAGGAAGCCATGCTCAAGAAGCTCGCCATAACTAAAACCTCTCTCCAGTAACCCTGGTATAAGGCCTAAAGTGCCAAAGCCTGCTCCAAATTGATGAGATAATTCAGGATCAAGTCCTCGTCCGCTGTTTGGTATTCGCGGATCCGGAAAACGGGCAATATATTCGCTACCCCTGCTTCCCAAGAACGCTCCTGAAAGAAGCTCTTGAGCTACCAGCATTATCTCCCGATGCCTCTGCTTGATTACAAGTTTTTGAGTGGCCCTATTCTCCTGATCAAAAACCTTAAGCGGCTGAATGACGACATGCACATCTTCCGGTATGGAATCTGTGGCAAAACGGCCATGAGCACCGCAACCGAAGCATTTAAAGCCCCTATTGTAAGTGATGTGCATGGAAGGAGTTTTCTCCTCGTGAAGAATGCAGCATACGAGTATTTTTCGGGCGCTATCGAAGCCTCTCGCTTTTTGAACATACCCGTCTTCGATCGCCTTGATAACTCGGTCAAGGTGCATTTCAAGGATTTTTTCTCCTTTCCTGTCTGTGCCCACGATTTCTATCAAGCCCCGCTCGTCCGCAAATTTGCGCTCCACATATCTTTCAATTACGGATGAAACTTGTATCTTGGGAGCTGGGATGACTTCTTCCATAAAAAGCTGTGTGCTTTTGCCGGGAATTTTCTTCTCATTCTCATTCACAAGATTTATCGCGTGATTAAAAAGCGCATTACTCGTATGACGGAAAGTCGCCCTGCGCTTCGCGCTCACAAAGTTTGATACGACTTGTTCCTGAAAAACCAGCTTTATTTCTTCTGGAGTCAGAACAACATCGTGAAAAACTTGCTTGTCCGGGAAAAAATAGGCGATTTCGCCCTTCATGCTGAATGATTTCGTCTCCCAGATTTTCTCCACCTCGTCAATGTGACGCAAAGAAGAAAGCGAGTGTGAAAGTATGGCCATAGAAAGATAGCGCTTGATCTGCCTTTCATGTCCGTCAAGCGGGCGATCCTCCACGTCCTTCACCTTAACCACATTCATCTGCGAACGCATACCTCTTTCCCCGTCTCCTACGGCAAATTTCCAGTCCGTAATCTTGAATTCAATCTTGTCTCCAAAAGCGCGGAGAAGCGTATTCATCAGGTGTCCGACCGAATGAAATTGTCTTTTTGTCATAGCTTTAACCCTCTCTGTCTGCGCCTTGTCCGGTGTCTTTCCATCAATCGTCCTGACAAACAGGGCGTCTATCCGCCCCGCGCCCAGATCGTAAGCATTCGCTAAAACTGGTACTTCGCGAAAGAAAGCCAGATTGCCGCTGTACTTGTAGCAAGTCAGGGCCTTTGCCCATGTCATAAAAGTATGAGAAGACAGATATTCGTTTTCCATGAGTTCATTCGTCAGAATTTTCTGCATGTACTCCTCGAATATCGGCCGCAAGCTTTCGCGCAATTGCGGAAAGCTTTTGCTTTGATGTGGCAACATGCCCTTTCTCACGTCTTCCTCCACTTTTTCAAGATACGCTTCAGCGTACTCAATGAGTTTGAGTGATTCATAGCGCCTCAGCAGTTTTACGGATTTTGTTTTATCCAGGCGAAGCAATTCAAGAGATATTCCGTTATGGAAAATCTCAAGCTGCTCCGGCGACTGCAATTTGCCGCGCGAAATCTTCTCCATGTTAAGCAGATTGCCTGAAAACAGCTCCGGTATAGCAACGTGGCTAATAATCCCGTGATACCTTGATTTGTCGTAAGCCGATGAATTTCTTTCTCCGGTAATAATTTCGGAGAGCAGTTTCGATAATCTTTGATTCCTCGATGTCTTGGCGACATCTCCCCAGGTGACTTTGTCCTTTTGGGGCAATGTCTTCTGATACTCCTCCAAATAAAGCAGTGATTCGGCCCTGCTTCCGGCCTTGCCTGCCCGCATTATTCCTTGAATAAGCAGGTCAAGATGACCTTGAATGAAAGAATGCCAAGCCCAATTTTTGAATTCGGGACGGACATACTTGATCAAGATCGAAAGTTCTTCCGATGTAAGGTTTTGATAAGTCATAGCCCTTTTTTTTGTTTAGAATTTGTTAAATATCAATTTCTAGGTTCATATTACTCCACGGCGCCCTTAAGTCAAACTTGATTATTGGTCTTGGATTCTATATTCTTTACTAAATGGCCTTATCGTCTAGCCTGGCCTAGGACACATGGTTCTCATCCATGAAACCCGGGTTCAAATCCCGGTAAGGTCACATGTAAAAAAAATCCCCGCAGCCATTATGACTTTGGGGATTTTATAGAGGTCAGCACTATTTTTTACCTTTCTCTGCAACCATTTCTTTGAGTTGCTTGTTCAACCGATCTTTTTCTTTTTTGATTCGACTATCAATCTTTAGCCCTAAGCCACGCGGAAGATTAAGGTACCTTCCATTCCGGCTCAAAGTATAGATATTGTAATCAAGTCCGACCTGGCTTTTTCTTTTCTCCATGTCTTCCAAAAATTTTTTGGTGACATAGATCGCATTTTTTTCTTCTCCGTTTATCCTTAAGGGGATGCTACGCTGCTCTAAAACGAAATCTCCTTTCTCTTGGATTTCATTGCGTATGGATACTTCGGTAACGCGGTCAATCGGTTCGACATAAATATCAGGCAGTTTCTTGCTCTTTTTCTTGCTCATGGTAAATAGATTTAAATTGTTGAAAGATCAGTTGATTTTCAACCAAATTACCACAAAAAGCACTTTTAGGCAAGACCTGTCAACCTGGCAGGTTGACGGTTTATCTGTTGGCCCATTCAGGGTCCTGGCGCACGAGGAGCTTTTCTTTATTCTCCGGATGAGCCATTACCTCTTCCACTGCCCGCTCCATGCGGACTCCTTGCGAACCTTTAATTAAAATTATATCCCCTGTTTCAGACAATTGCTCAACAAATTTTCCGGCCTTGCGCGAATCTTCAAATTGAAAAATATTTTTTTCTGTGAGCCCTTCGTTTAAGGCTCCTTCAGCGATAAATCTTGCTCGCACGCCGACAGTCACCAAAATATCCGAGACTCTGGCCGCCAATTTGCCGATATTTTTGTGCTCTTCCTCTGTATGCCTGCCCAGTTCCAACATATCCCCCATGATAACTATTTTTCTGCTTTTAGCTTGCCCCGAGCCCGCTCGAGGGGTTTTAATATCTTTAAGCGTTTCTAGGGCCGCCTCGGCAGCCGCAGGCGACGAATTATAAGTGTCATCTATGATCAAAGTATTCTTCACTCCTTCTACTAATTTCATTCTACCGGGCGGAATTTCATAATTCTTTAAAGCATCGGCGGAAGCCACCATGTTCAAGTCAAGACCGCAAGACATGGCCAAAGCCGCCAGGGCCGCATATATGTGGTTTTGCCCAAAAGCTCCTTCAATCAAAACCGGCAGACTGCTACCGCCATAATTAACTTTGAAATTGATGCCATCCGGAATATCAGGTGGCGGGTTGATTTTTTTCCTGCTTTTTTTATAGAGTATTTGAGAATTGGATGCCGAGAGGGTCGCTTCATCATTAAAACCATAAGACACCACCTTATTCTTGGTTTTATTTTTTAATTCGAAGACAGCCGAATCGTCGGCGTTCAAAACGATTAATCCTTCTTTCTTGGCGGCTCGCAGTAAGCTGGCCTTCTCGTCAATTAATTCACCGAGTGACTTGAAAAATTCTATATGAACAGGCGTCCGGCCGATCTTGGTGATGATAACAACGTCGGCATAAAGCCACTTTGCGACATTTCTGATATCTCCCGGTTTATCAGCGCCGATTTCTAAAACGAGCCATTCCGGATATTTTTCTCTTGTGAAAATCAATTCTAGGCCTTCTATAATATTTTTCAGCCAGACGACTGGATCATTCCATCCATTAGGAACTCCCAAAATCGTGAGAGGCAAACCAATCTCGCTGTTGAAACTTTTCTCGCTTTTTCGGACGAAATAAAATCGGGATAATGCGGCATAGACAGCGTCTTTGGTGGAAGTTTTGCCGACTGAGCCGGTAATGGCCACGATCTTGGGCTTGTATTTCTTAAGAATGAGTTTGGCTTCAAACTTAAGTATTGATATTAAAATTTGTTTTAGTATTTCTTTCATAACTTTCAACTTTACCCCCACACCTATTTTGCTAAAATTTGAAAATAGGTGTGGGGGTTTATGACTTTATGAACTAATTAACGGTCCGGTGCCACATTATAATAATCTATCAGAAATTTCACCAAATTGATAAATGGCTCTGTCAGTGTATGCGAAGCATATTGAGCGCCTTTCGGGTTGATATTATACAATAATATCAGAAATTTAGGATTATAAGCCGGAAAATATCCGAAAAAAGAATGCAAATAGCGGTCCTCGTAATATCCGCCATCGGGCGATGACATCTGCGCCGTGCCGGTTTTGGCAGCAATGCTGTAATGCTCCTGTCTAACTGTTCCCCCGAGCAGAGCTTTGTCGACGACCGCTACTAGCATTTTGGTGATTTCTTCTGCGGTCTTTTCACTCAAAACGCGCTGACCGGGACTGATTTTCGTTTTGCTCTTTAAACCGTCCGTATAATCAATCTCGGAAACTAAATGCGGAGTAATGAGATATCCACCGTTGGCCAGGACAGAAAATGCTCTGACCGCTTCGATGGGGGTGAAGGCGATACCCTGGCCGAAGGAGGCCGTCGCGTATTCCACTTCCTTTCCGCTTTCCAAGTTGCCTACCAAGCCCGAAATTTCTGTTGGCAGATCAATGCCGGTCTTCTCGGCTACGCCGTATGAAAGCATGTATTTTTTGAATCTTTCTTTACCGAGGCTTTGCATGACGAATACTGAACCAGTGTTCAAGGATTGATTCAGTACTTCTTGCATACTAACTATCCCTCGAGCTTTCTTATCAAAGTTATTAATTTGCCGATTATTTAAAATTAGAAAACCTTTATCGTTGTATGTGGTTTCGGCCGAAACCACTCCAGCATCAAGCCCGGCAGCCATAGTCAAAGCCTTAATGGAGGATCCGAACTCAAATACGCTCTCGACAATCGGGTTCGAAAATACAGAAAAATCTTTGACCTTAGAGTAATTATTCAAGTCATAAGCTGGCAAATGTGCCATAGCGTATATCGAGCCGTCTTTGGGATTGATGATTATTCCGCCGACGGCATCCGAGCGCCAACCCTTCATGACATCTTGCAGTTCCTTTTCCAGATCATTCTGAACCGTGGGCTCGATGGTGGTGATGATGTCGCCCTCCTTGTTGCTTTTATCGAATAGTGTCCGGCTAATGTCAGAAAAAACTTCAGCAAAAAAATTCACATAAAGATCTTGGTTGTTTCTTGAAAGCACTCCATTATAATATCTTTCAATCCCGGTCCGGCCTGAAAGTTCATTTCCTTGAAAACCAACGAAGCCTAGGAAGTGAGCGGCCAATTCATTGCCCGGATAAAATCTCCATTTTTCTCTATAGACAGAAACACCAGGCAATTTTAGGGCACTAATCTTATCAGCCAAATCTTTGTTCAATCTATTGGCTATTTCTTCATACGGATCACTTTTTTTATTAGCTTTGGCAAAGAATGAATCGCGGTCTAATGGTATAATTGAATTTATTTTTTCATAGATTAAAGATGTCTCTGATATTTCCTTGGGATTAATGGCAACCTTAAAGCCTGAGATTGTTGAAGCCGCGCTGACGAATTCATTATCCTTGCTTTTGAAGAAAATGGAGCCCCTTTCGAACATATTGTTGGTCGGAGTCGCGTATTGCCGATCAGCTCTTTCGGTAAATTCCTTGCCATGAATGATTTGTATTGAGAACAGTTTTGAGATGATAAGCAGAGCAAAAAGACAAATCAGGGCGGATAGAACCCTTATTCTAGGTAAATAACTATAGTTCATCAGCTTTGTTGATCAAACTACCGACAGCTGATCGGCGTGAGGCGAAGTAAATATTCTGAGATTCATTAAAACCGAGAGAATTTGCCAGACTTAAATCGATTTTTTTAGCTAAAAACATATATTCTACATCTAGATTGCTGGCATTAGACGATAAAATCCGCATCTCAGTTTCGGCGCTTTTACGTTCAATGATATTAAAAACTGTCCGGCTAATAAATAAAATATAGAGAGATAGGAGTATTAAAAATGTTCCAGCCACGGCCAAAAACAACTTCCTTTGGAGTTGAGAGTTATCGGCGACTGCGGTATTGAATTTTATTTTATGAATGGTCATGGATTTATAATTATTTAATTTTCTCTATAATTCTCAGTTTTGCGCCGCGGGCTCTCTTATTTTCTTTTAGTTCTTCAGCTTGAGGAATAATTGGTTTTTTATTTATAAGCTTCCCTAGCTGATCTTTTTCCTTCTCTTTAAAAAATCTTTTCACAATACGGTCTTCTAGGCTATGGAAGGTTATGACTGCTATCCTGCCTTCCGGTTTTAAATATTCAAATGTATTTACCAGAAATTCACTCAATGTTCTTAATTCATCATTGACGGCGATCCGCAGTGCTTGGAAGGTTCGAGTGGCAAAATGCGTTTTCTGGTGTTGGTATAATTTTGGAGTAGCCGTTCTGATTATCTCTACGAGATCTGTCGTTGTTTCAATTCTTTTCTTATTTCTGGCTTCCACTATAGCGTTGGCGATCTTTCGGCCATATCTTTCCTCTCCGTATCCCCATAAAATCTGCGTGATGTTTTCTACTTGCCAGTCGTTGACTATATCGGCCGCCGTGACATCTTCTTTATCTGGATTGGATTTGAAGGTCATCAATAGCGGTTCATCTTTCTGGAAGGAAAAGCCCCTGCCGAATTCTTCCAGCTGGAAGGCCGAGAGTCCGAGGTCCGCTATGATTTTGTCTGCCCTGCTGATCTTCAATTCTTCCAGCACTTTTCCCAGATCGCGAAAATTGGAGAGCTTGGTGGTCAAATCGCAATTCAATCCTTCTAATTTAATTTTCGCTTTTTCTAAGGCTCCCTGATCTGCGTCGACGCCAATGATTTTTACTTTATTGCCCCAGAGCCGGCAAATTTCTCCACTGTGTCCGCCTCCTCCCAAGGTCGCATCGATTATGATGTCGCCAGCTTTCAAATTGAGTCCATCTGTAGTCTCTTTTAGCAATACGGGTTTGTGTATCGTCATTTTTTTTAAAGAACTTCAGTTTTTTATAAGCTCGGAATGCCCCCGCCAGGAATACCTGGTCCTCCGGAAACGATTATCAATCTTGTCTTTGAATTTTTCATAATATTTTTAAATTATTAATAATGTCTTTTTTATAAAACTCCGATTTGGCCCAACTTCTCAGCCAATGTATCTGCCTGCTTCTCAACCACTTCCTTGTATTCGTCCCAAGCTTTCTCGTTCCAAATCTCCACTCTGTTCTGGACTCCAATTAATACCACCCGGGATTTCAAATTGGACCTATCACGGAGAAAGTCTGGGATTAATATCCTGCCGATAGCATCGACTTCTGCTTCTACTGCGCCGCCGAACATAAACCGGTTAAAACTTCTATTGTCCGAAGCCAACATGGAAGATGAAGATAGTTTTTCGGAAATTTTCTTCCATTCGCCGGCCGCAAAGGCAAACAAACAATTATCGAGTCCGGGAGTTAAGACGATTTTTTTACCCATCTCTTTTCTGAATTTAACCGGAAGAGAGATTCTATTTTTATCGTCTAGTGTGTGTTTGTATTCGCCGATGATCATAAAATTTGTTAGTGGGATTTCCTAAACCAAGACTTTGTCTTGGTCGGACGAACAATTTTTTCAAAATTGTTTTAGTCCCACTCCTTCCCACATGTATAACATTATAAACCACTTTTTCCCACTTGCATACAAGTATATATGTGGATAAAGGGGATAAGTTAAAATTTCTCTTATTTGACTGGGTTATTCAGGTGTGGTAATCTTGTCTTAGACTCAAAAAATAATGCATAAATCCTAAAAATTCTTTAAAACATGAATACACAAGTACCCCTCCAGCTCAATAAAGGTTTAGGCTTCCATGTTGAACCAAACATCTACATTCCTGTTCCCGGTCTTGTAGACTCCAATGATCCCAAAACTAAAATCTTGATGAATAAAATCAAGAAAGAATTTAATGTCACCGGGGATAGAATTAAAGTGATTAATCTGGCCGAACTGGGTCCAGGAAAATTATTTAACTTCGAGGGTCATTTCCTTGATCTCCTTGTGGCGACTGAAGTACCAAAACCAAAAGCGAATATGCCAGTAGCAAAAAATGAAGCAGCGTAAAAAACGCAAAACAAAAGCCGTTCGTAAATTTACGAACGGCTTTTTTTATTTTAGAAAAAAACCAGCCCCGTGTGCAGCGGGGCTGGAAAGCAAAATGAAAAAGAGGCAATTGTCTTTTGAGGGTAGATAGTAAAAGAAAGGGGCCCTCTAAGACTTCCAGTATTCCAACCGGCAGACTCTTCCCCGGGCCTGCAATGAATTCCCCTTTCGAAAGATCTTATTTAACTAAATTATACTTATAAATACTTAGAAGTCAAATTTTTATCTGGGTCGCATGGTCGGGAAGTAGATGACTTCTTTGATGTTCTTTTGGTCCGAGAGGAGCATCATCAGGCGGTCGATGCCGATGCCGACTCCGCCGGCCGGAGGCATGCCGTATTCCATAGCTTCAATGAAGTCTTCGTCATAACTCTGGGCATCCCTCTCCCCCGCTTCTTTGTTTTTCTCCTGCATCATAAATCTCTCTTTCTGTTCAATCGGATCGTTTAATTCAGAGAAAGCTTTCACCAACTCAATTCCTCCAACGACCAGCTGAAAGGCGTCCACTAATTTAGAATTCTTTTTTTGTCTTTTGGCTAAGGGTAAATATTCAACCGGATAATCTATGATAAAAGTCGGCTGGATCAGTTTCGGACGACAGATTTTTTTGTAGATATTATCCATAATCTTCCAAAATGAATCTTTTTCATCAACCGACACTCCAAGCTGCCCCGCCTTCAGTGTCAGTTCTTTGATACTGATAGATTCCGAATTATTAATCAGAGCGTATTTTTTCAAAAGTTCAAAATATGAAATCACGCTAAATTTTTTGGAAAAATCTATTTCTTGCTCATTGAAGGTGATAGTTTGTTTTTTGAATAGTTTTTTTATAAGTGTCTTAAACATTTTTTCCACAAAAATCAACATCTTTTTCGCATCGGAATATGCTTCATAAAATTCGATCATCGTAAATTCCGGATTATGAGTCACATCTATTCCTTCATTCCTAAAAACTTTAGCTATTTCATAAACTTTCGGGAATCCCCCAACCAGCATTCTCTTTAAATATAGCTCGTCCGAAATACGAAGATATAAATCAATATCCAGAGCATTGTGGTGCGTTACAAACGGCTCAGCTGATGCTCCGCCATAGAGATTCTGGAGTGCTGGCGTCTCCACTTCCAAATACCCCGCTTCATCCAAAAATTTCCTCATTTCGGTGATCAGCCTTGCCCGCAGTACAAACCTCTCTCGAACCTCTTTAGACATCAATGAATCGAGGTATCTCCGGCGGAATCTTTCCTCCACATCCTGCAAGCCGTGCCATTTCTCGGGCAAGGGACGCAAGCTTTTAGCCAGCATAGCCCAATCCTTGATGACGAGAGTTTTTTCTTTTCTTTTAGTTATAAAAAGTGAGCCCTTAATTTCTAGGAAATCCCCGATGTCGACTGTATTATTGAAAAGATCAAATGATTCGGTACTGATATCATCCCCGCCCGACTGAACGCCTTCAGTCGTTCGGGCGGGTTTCTTGATCAGCGCTTGGAAATTTTCCGTGCCATCGTTCAAATTCAAAAAGGTCAGCGCCCCTTGCGGGCGCAAAGCCATTACCCTCCCGGCGATAGTTAAAGATTTCTTTTTAGAAAGTTTAGTGAAATTATTTATTACTTCAGCCAATGTGAAGTCTTGATGGGATTCGATCGGATACGGGTCTAAACCGACCTTTTTAAGCTCGGCTAATTTTCCTAGGTGTATCTGACGAATCTCTTCTAATGAAGCCATGTCCCTATTCTATATCAATAATTTTATATTTTATAATTCCAATCGGGCTTTGAAACGAAACTGTTTCACCTTTTTTCTTTCCCAAAAGCGCAAGACCTAACGGCGACTTATGGGAAATCTTTCCGGATCCCATATCTGCTTCTTCTGAACCGACAATTTGAAACTTTTTTTGTTCCTTGTTTCCCTCTTTTTGAATATGAATAGTGGAGCCGACTTCGACTTTGCTTGAGTGATGGCTGTCCATTATAACCGAAGTCCTTAAAATGTATTCAATTTTGGCGATTCGCTCTTCCAGCTTTCCTTGCTCTTCGCGAGCTTGTTGATATTCAGCATTTTCAGAAAGGTCGCCAAGACTCTTGGCGAACTCGAGACTTTCCAATATTTCCTTGCGTTTTGGGCCCTTGAGGGAAACGAGCTCCTCTTCAAGCGCTTTCTTTTTCACTTTGGTTATAAATTCTTCTTCTGGCATTAGAGGATTATATGTGATTTTTTAATTTTAGTCAATGAAAACACATTTATTTTAAGTACTCTGGAGTGTTGCCGTTCATCCAAGTCAGTAATTGGTTCATGACCAACGAAGTTGAAACAGTGTTCGTAACCGGACCATTCTCCATCATCACCGTGAAAGCATAACGCGGATTATCATAAGGGAAAAGACCGATGACCCAGGAATTGACTCGATCCTTGGCGAGTCCTAATTGCGCCGTGCCGGTCTTGGCCGCGACTTTTACAAAAGGTAGATTTAAGCGTGAAGCCGTACCCTCTGTCACGGCTTGCCTCATTCCTTCACGGACGATTTGGAAATATTCTTCCGGAATATCGAGCTTCCTGGTCGGTGTCGGAGCATAACTTTCATTCACTAATAAATGGGGTGAAAAAATTAGTCCGCTGTTGGCAATCGAAGCTGCCGCGCGGGTCATTTCCAGCAAAGTCACTTGAAAGCCATATTGGCCGATTGCGGTGTTATAGGTGTCTCCTATTCTCCACGGATCATCTGGAAAATGAATCTGCTTCCATTCAGGCGTCGGAATAGTGCCAAAATTTTCAGCCGGCAGATCAATCCCCGTTTCTTCATCTAATCCGAACAACTTGGAGTACTTATTAATATTACCGATCCCCAACCCTCTCTGTTCATCAAAGCCGCCGCCGACTTCATAAAAATAAACATCGCTAGATTGAGCTAGGGCTTGGCGCATATCTATCCAACCGTGCGCTTTCCAGTCTTTGAACACGCTCTTTTTTTCCGGAAAGTATGGATTAGGTATCTCAATATAGCCAATCGAAAGAATTTTTTTTAATGGATCAATTATTTTTTCGTTCAGCGCCGCGATAGCCACGAATGGCTTGACGATCGAACCCGGCGTATAGAGGCCTGAAACAGCCCGGTTAAGAAATGGCTTTCTCTTGTCGGCAAGATAGCCCTTGATTGCTTCTTGGTCTAATTTGGAAGACATAATTTCTGAATCATATTCCGGGTAGTTGACAAGCGCTAATAACTCGCCATTGGCGACATCCATGATGACACCCGAACCGCCCTCAAATGAATAATTAGATGAAAATTCACGAAGGTATTCATATAGTTTGGTTTGAACCTTAGAATCAATCGAGAGATTCAATGAGTCGCCGTACATCGGTGGCTCAATGACATTTTCCGACTGCACTTCGCCTTTGACATTAACTTCAAAAATTTTGAGCCCATTCTCGCCTTTCAATTGATCATTAAATTCTTTCTCTATGCCATCTTTGCCCACAAATTCTTCCTGCCAGTAATAACCCGACTGATCTTTGGCCGGATAGCCGACAAAGCCTAAAATATGCCCGAAGCCGGGCGACTTGATATAAGCCCGACGAGCGAAGTCACCACTGGTGTTTTCTTCATTCCATATAAGCGGAACATTATTTCGGTCATAGACTAACCCTCGTTCGGCAAAAATAAGCTCTTGGTCCAAGGTGTTCCTTTCAGAAAGGCTGGAATAGGCCTTGCCCTTTGCTATTTGTAATAGTCCTACTCGGCCGACAAAAACAAGCCCAATCAATAAGAAAAAAACACTCAAAAGGATGAGTGATGACTTGGCAATCGGCTTCTCTATCCTTCCTTCCATCTGTTGGGCGTTAAATTTAGGAAGATTCTGAGCGTCTAAGAAAATTTCATAAGTTTCCACCTCTTCGGCCCATTTTTTCTTTTTTTTGAAATTAAGAGGAAACATAATTTTGTGATTCAGAAATAATTATTTTCTTTTTTATATATACAGTTATCAGATAGGCAATGACAGAAATAATTGTCAGCACAAATACACTGCCTCCAAATCTCGCTTCGGGCACGGCATAGAGAAAATCGTGAAGCAAAAACACCGCGATAAATTCATAGAAATTTTTGAAGTAAATCAGGCCCAAAAGCGCGAGCATAACTACCAGCCAGAAAGGCAATGTAAAAGCTCCTATGAAAAGAATTATATCCAAAACTATCCTTAGGATCAGATTTGATCTGCCAGCCAACATGATACGCCAAGTCTACTCCGTTTCCACTATATTTTCAATCTCTATTTTGACCTTATCAATCTATTCGCCTATTCGCGCGAATTAGAGATTAGAAAGATTGGAGAAAGTATTACTCGACAAAAGTGAGGGCTTTGCCACGTTTGCCGGCGCGGCCGGTACGGCCGATGCGGTGAATATAATCGTCATAGGTGGCTGGGATATCGTAATTGATGACGTGAGAGACATCACAGACGTCGATGCCTCGGGCGGCGACATCGGTCGCCACCAACACCTGACACTTATTGGTTTTAAATAGAGAAAGCGCCGTCTGCCTCTTACCTTGCGGTTTATTACCATGGATTGATTCTGCCTTGAAGCCTCGATGAATAAGTTCTTTGCTTAATTTTTCCACACCATGCTTGGTCTTGCCGAAAACAAGGACTTTGGTGAATCCTTCTGATATCAAAAGGTCATGCAATACATCCAGTTTCAGCTTGCCTCCTGTGCGGACGATGTCTTGGTGAACGCTCTTGGGAGTGTTCCCTGTTTTAACTGAAATCGTGACGGGGCTTCGCAGGAAATCTTTAATCAGTACTTCAATTTCTCTGGAGATCGTAGCTGAGAAGAAAAGAGTATGGCGATCTTTCGGCATCTTGGCCATCATGTATTTCATATCGTTGATGAATCCCATGTCCAACATCCTATCGGCTTCGTCCAAAACAACCGTTCTAAATTTAGAAAGGTCTAGTGATTTTCGTTCGATTAAGTCTTTCAGCCGGCCCGGGGTGCCAATGACGAAATGATTGTGATAGCGAAGTTCGCTTAATTGTTTGCCAAGTCCTGTGCCACCTACACAGACCACAGAGAAAAGTTTTAATCCCGGAGCGAAACCTTTGAATTCTTGATCGATTTGAATCGCCAGCTCGCGAGTCGGCACGACGATGAGCACGGATTCTTTAGGATTCTTGATAACTTTATCAATCAGCGGAATCAAAAAGGCCGCCGTCTTGCCCGTGCCAGTATTGGCAATGCCGACAATATCAGAGCCCAATAGCGCATGCGGAATAGCCCGGTCCTGAATAGGCGTAGGGGTGACATATCCTTTTTTAAGGATATTGCTTTTCAAGCGGTCATCAATCTTGAAATCAATGAAGTTGTGCTCAGGCTTAAAAACAGTCACCTCTTCGGTGATGACTGCTTTGTTTATAAATTTGGAAACATCAATACGCTGGCTGAAATTTCTTCCGCCGCCTCTGCCGCCATTTTTAAATCCGCCTCCTGATGAAGGTCGTCTGTGGCCTCCGTGAGCTGAACGGTTACTATTATTATTACTACCGCCATGATGAGACGGACGCTTAAAAGTTCTTTTGAACATTATTATTTTTTAGTCGCATATATTAAATGCGTAAGGCGACTAGTCTCGGCAGTTTTCTAATAAAGACTAGTGCCTCTATATTCAGAGAGATGAACCCTCGAAACAAAAACATTGGAGATTTGCTTACCCCCACATACTATACTAAATACTCTCTTCTGTCAACCCTATATAAAAAGCCTTCTCAAATTGAGAAGGCTTTTGGCGAAAAATGAATTAATGTAGAACTTTTTGTTTCTGTACTTTTACTACCGGAAAGATTTGTCCTTCATGGCCGTGAACTTGTCGCCAAGTTACAGTACCATCTTTAAAGTTAATCCACATATTCATTTTTTGTGGAAACTCCAAACCAGTAATTCCTGTTTTGACACAAATATCTGATAAGGGCCACTCGGGGCTGTAATCAGTGCTTAGGTTTACGCGATCTCGGCCATTTTTTGCTTCACCCTCCAGGTATTTAATTAAAAGTTTTCTGAAATTTTCAATTTTTGCCTCAGATGGTTGATCATTTTTTTGGACCATGATTCTACTAAACATATACATCAAAGATTGATGACTTTCTCGATCTCCGGGCAATCCTTCCCTAGCAGGCTGTTTTAGTTTTTCTACAAACCAATTAACAGCCGCCTCAATAAGCGCTTTATTTTTCTTCATTTTCGTTGAATATTTAATTGTTTAGAACTTGTTTTTACTGCCTAAAATCTAGCATAGGCGACTTGACTTGTCAAGGATTATATGATACTATGGGCGTAGAAAGATATTTGAAGATATGCCTCGACTCAACACCGTTACGGGGTCCATCGGTGCTCGTTGGAGAGCTTAAAGTTGATATATAAAAGTTCTTCCCCTAATTAAAGAAGTGGGGTGCAATACCCTTAGAGAACACAAAAAACCATCAATGCTGATGGTTTTTTTATTGTTTAGTTAAGTAATTGAAGATTTCGGATTTGGCCGATTTGTTATCGATGACTATTCGTTCAAGAAGGGAAAGTAACGGCAGGTTTTTCTTTTTGGCACCGACAAGTTTGAGGATCGAGGGCAAAGAAATCAAGCCTTCGCTCCGCTTGGTCACCGCACTGGTCTTGGCTATCTCTTCTCCTACCGATCTGTTCTGCGAACGCTCGCTTGAAGCCGTGGCGATGAAATCTCCCAAACCGGAAACCCCTAGGGCAGTATCTCGATCTAGCTTCAATATTTTCATAATCTCGATAATTTCGTTTGTGGCTTTAGCGAAAAAATACCCCTTAGTGTTCTCTCCTTCGCCTAGGCCGTCCAACATGCCGATCAAGAGCGTATAAATATTTTTCAATACCGCAGAGAGAGCGACACTGTGAACTTCTTTAGAATATTCTAGATTGATATTTGATCCATTAAACAAATCCTTAATTTCTTCATATGTCTCTTTCTTTTTTGTCGCGACTACGGCTAAAGCGCCCTGATCATTCATGATCTCGGCCGCCAGCATGGGTCCAGAAAACAAGGCGTAGCGATTATCGGGCAATTCTCCTTCGATGAGTTCATCCATTGACTGGTGAGATATGGCATTCAAGCCCTTAGAAAGTGAGATGAGAATAGTCTTAGGATCTACAGCGATAGAAATTTCCGCCAGCGCCTCTTCCATAAACCAAGATGGAATACATAAGAAACAAAAATCCGCATCAGGCAGAATTTCGTCCAAGCGTTTTCCACTTAAATTCTTCGCATGATCTTTATCCCAAACTGCAATGTTGTAACCGCGGTCTTTCAACAAATGTAAAATCGCGTGTCCGATAGCTCCGTTACCTATTATTACAATCTTTTTCATAAAATGATTATATCAATAATTTAACTATTTTAAAGCGTTAGGATGCCTGACACTCCAAGAGTAGAGGGCGACGGCGACCGAAGCGGCCACGTTTAAAGATTCACATTGAGGGTTCATTGGGATAGAAAGAGGAATATCACAAACTTCTAAGGTTTTAACTCTGATGCCGGTTGATTCATTGCCTAAGACAAATACAGTTGGCTCTTCAAATTTTTCATTCCCCACTGTCTGTTTAGCCCCACCCGCCAAACCATAGATCCAAAAGCCCTTCTTTTTGAGATCGCGCAGAGTTTCATTCACATTGCCAATAGCCACCAGCGGAATACGGAAAGCCATCCCGGCCGAGACTTTTACCACCGCACCGGTCACAGGCGCTTGATTATGTTCGGGGATCAGAACACCCGCGATGCCGAAACCTGCGGCGCTCCTGATGATCGCGCCGACATTCTGCGGATCCTGGATCTCTCCTAAGACAACTAACGCCGTGTCGGGAGTAACTTTAAGCGAGCCTATGAATTCCTGATACGGACGAACGAGTCGTGATAGAGCAACTCGGCCGATGACGCCCTGATGCTTAGCGCCTCTCTCTACCCCTTCGCCCATGCCTTCTGATAGTTTGCCGACAGACAGGCCAAGCTTGCTTACAAGCGCTTCAATTTCTTTGTCTTGGCGCATTTCCAAATACACCTTGTCCACCGCCTTGGGCGCGTTCCTCAAAGCTTCCATCAGCGCATGCTTGCCGTATATATATATCCTCTCTTGCTTCATAGGTGTGACTATATCAGAAAATAGGATTTTTAATAACCCCAATCAGTCTTTTTAGATTTAAGAAGTTCGATCATTTTGATCATATTTTTCCCGAGTAATTTAATGTCTTCGTTCATCCAATTGTCTTCGCTTTTTTGATTCATGTTTTTATTGAAAAAGACTCCCGGATACGGGGCAAAAATGATTCCCTGATGCATGAGCGGAGCGATAATGTCAGTGATGGTCTTCTGTCCGCCGTCTTCCTCGCAAGTGGCGATGATGCCGGCGACTTTTCCCTCTAAGGGAAAATTACCTATTGATTCGAAGGTCGTGAACCAATCAATAAAATTCTTCATCGGAGCGCTCATATTGAACCAATGCACCGGGGTTGCGAATATGAATCCGTCGGCTTTTTTGATCTTCGCCCAAAGCAGCTCGAGCCCTTCGGGCGGGATTTTTTCATTTCTGCCGTGAAAGAAAGATAGATTCAAGTCTATTATCTTTATATTCTCAACACTGGCACCTTGAGCTTCGCATTCCTTCAAGGCGTCTTCCAGAAGTTTTGAGCAAATCCCATCCTTATTTGGCGAGCCATTAAATCCGATGATTTTCATATTTATATTCTAATATATTTAAATTAAATCGATTTCATTCTCTATTTACCTATTCGCGCGAATTAGAGAATAGATAATAATTTGGATACTATGGGATGATTAATTTTGGGAATAAAATAAAACATAGTCAAACTTTCTTGTTCTTTATCTATAATATCAATTCCAGAAAGGATCCTTAGGTGTTTAGATGTTGCCTTAAAAGAAAGTTTAATTGCTTCAGAAACATCACCCACAGAAGCTCGATCAATACGTCTCAAATACTTTAATATAGCAATTCGTCGCTTATTAGCCAGTGCCTTCAAAACTTTTTCAAGTTCTTTCTCGTTCATTACTTAAATATACCAAAATTTTCAGAATACTACTATTCGCTTATTCGCGCGAATTAGAGATTAGAAAATAAGTAGTATAAATACTTTTTTATGCATGACTGCCGGCGACATAGCCGGTCGTCCAGCAGAGCTGGAGCGAATAGCCGCCGGATGGCCGACTGATGTGCAAAAGATCTCCCGTCACATACAAGTTATCATAAAGCTTGGAGCACATGGTCTTAGTATCTACTTCTTTGAGCGAGAGCCCACCGTCGGCGATCACGGCCCGGTCGTAGCCCATGAGTCCTGTAACCGATACCGGCAATGCCTTTAACAGATCAATAATAGACCTTCTTTGCTCTTTAGTGATGCTGTGCACCTTTGTATCAGGAGCAATATTTTTCAAGAGCGGCAAAAGGGCGTAAACAGTTCCCTCTGGCGCGATTTTTTTGAAAGCTGTTTTAAAAATTTTATTCTTATTGGCATCGAATATTTTGGTGATCTTTTTATCCAATGCGCCGATGTCGGTATCCGGATATGCGTCTATCGTTGCAGTCACTTGCCCATCATGCAACATATCAGCGACCTTACTCGCGGCATTCAAGATGAGCGGTCCCGAAAGGCCGAAGTGGGTGAAAAGTATTTTTCCCTTGAGCGAGAGCTTTTTTACTCCGTTTATAAAAAAATTTATCTTCATAAAAGAAAGTGATACGCCGGAAAGCTCTTTGACCCAATCATCGGCGACAGCTAGAGGCACGATCGTCGGCGTCGGATCTTCCACGGTGTGACCCAAGTCACGAAGCCACTTGAAGCCGTCGCCAGTCGAGCCTGTCTCCGGATGAGATATGCCACCGGTCGCCAGAATATATGAGTGAGCGGAGAATTCTTTGCCTGAAGCGATGACTTTTTCTATATGACCATTTTTACCGGATATTTTGCTGATCTTCACGCCAGAAATAACTTCCACATTCCCCTTTTTGATATATTTCTCCAGCACTTTATAAACATCTAGGGCTTTTTCCGTCTTCGGGAATGCGCGCTTGCGAGCTTGCACGACTAGTGGCAAGCCCTTCGATTCAAAGAAAGAAAAAGTGTCTTTCATGCCGAATTGCGAAAAAGGAGAATAAAGAAATGGCTTACCTTTACCATAATTGGCCAACAAAATATGCTCGTCTTCTTCGGCATTAGTGATATTACACCTACCTCCGCCGGTGATCTTCAGCTTCTCGCCCAAGTTTTTGTTCTTCTCTAAAAGAAGCACTTTCTTCCCTCTCTCCGCCGCCCGGCCGGCAGCCATCATCCCTGATGCTCCTCCTCCTATTACGATGACATCGTATATTTTAGTTATGGGTTTCATTTGTTCAATAAATCACTATATGACTTAGATATCAAATCGCTTTCTTGAATATCGAATAGTTTCATGTATTCTTGGCATTGTTTTAATAGTTTTTCTTTTCCAAGACTTCCGTCCATATCAATCGCCTCTATTTCCATGAACTTGCCAAGATCCTTCACTTCGTCAATATGGAACTTCACATTATCTATGAAATAAATCTCTCTTTGTTTGTCCACCACCATCAAAACACCGAGTGATTTTACAAGCATATCCTTCAAATTTGATTTTGGGTCGAATTTAAACAAATTGACTTTAGATTCTTTCGGACCTTCCTTATCTTCCCTGTCATAAGAAATCAAAAAGTTCTCAATATTGCCTTCCCGCAGTTTCATTCTTCCAGCATTAACCTTAAAATAAGTATCGATCTGATGATCCAAGCCCTTAAAATCCGCATTTCTTTCTTTAAGAATACTTCTTACCTTATCCTGATCTTGGCAATATGCTTTTATTTCTACATTCAAGTGAGACATGTTTAGCTAGAGAATTTTTTGATATTTTCAGTAAGTTCAGGAAAGTTTTCCTGAAGAAAGTGGCCTCTGTCATCAAAAGTCATTAGTTTAGCAGCTGGGATATCTCTTTTATATTTTTCAACATCGGCAAAAGGCACGGCGGTATCATCCTTGCTTTGATACAAAAATATATTCTTTGTCAGGTTAGCTAATTTCCCTACTTTGTCGCAAAGAGCAAAGTCCGCCAAAGTTTCTTTGCAGACTTCTGTGTCATAGGGTGCGGCGATCAAGTGAAGCGAGTCGATCTTCCTTAGAAAGCTGTTTTCCGATAAATATTTTGCCAGAAATATGCCGCCTAGTGAGTGGCCGATTAGCGTAACGCTATCGCCAAGCAAGGGAAAAAGTTTTTCAAACCAAATTTTCCACTCTGGATACCTAGCATTCTTTGCATTAGGCATTTTGGGGTAAATTACTTCAAATTCCGGAAGTTTGGAGCCTAGGCCATCCTTCCAGTCTTTCTTGTTTATTTTTTCGAGTGTCAATTCGCAGGAATTTAAATACTTCAAATATTCTTCGTATGTGTCGAAAGTTGTTCCACCGTGAATTATTACAATTTGTTTTTTCATAATTTTTTAATTAAACTTAATTTCTTGGTTCTGGTCAAGCGCTTGATTTCCGCTTCGCGCGCTCGAGCAGTCGCCAGGGTGGGTAATTTTTCAGAATATCTTAAAACCACGGGCCGGCGAATCTTCGTATAATGCGCTCCTTGTTTTGAATGATTATGCTCCTTCAATCTCTTTTTTAAATCATTCGTGCAACCCACATAAAGTGACTTGTCAGCGCATTCTAGTATATAAACGAAATATGGCATCGGTTTAATTTGTATTTTAGCATATTTTAATAAAATCGATTTTATTTTCTATTTACCTATTCGTACGAATATGCGTGTTAGCAGAAAAGTAATTAAAGCTGTTTGATTATTAGAGTTGCGATCAAGGATAACTTGGGATTGATAAAATAAATCATTGAAAGACCTAACTGATCCTTATCTACAATATTAATCGCAGACAGAATGGAAAGGTGTCTGGAGGTGGATTTAAAAGAGAGTTTGATCTTCTCCGCCAATTCCCCTACTGTCGCCCTTCCCTTGTCTTTCAAGTGCTTTAAAATCTCAAGCCGGCGGCGATTTGCCAAAGCCTTTAAAATTTTTTCATACTCCTTCATGTTTGAATTCTATCACTCATTTTTCTATTTGCCTATTCGTGAGAATAAGACAATAGATGAAATGGTTAAATTATAAATCAAATTCATGTATTGAGGCATTATGAATCTTTTCAACTGTGGCACCCATGAGAATAAAATGCATCAATCTGATAATTCCAGCTGAAGTTATCACGAGAATATTTTTAGTGGGGCAGTTTTCTTTTATATATTGCAAGAAATTATTCAATCTCTTTTTTACATCTTCTGCGGCCTCTCCTCCGAAAGGTCGAAAATCGTAATTGTATTTTGTATCCGTGACATTATGTCTTTCCTTAGCTTCCTTAGTGGTCAGACCAGTCAATTTTCCAAAATCTCTTTCGTCGAGATCAGTATTAACTATAATGGGCAGTTTTAATTTTTCATTTATGATTTCTGCTGTCTGCTTTACTCTTTTTAAACTTGAGCAAAATATCAAATCAGTATCATCCGGCAGAATATTCAAGGTCTCCTTAGCTTGCCTGATACCATCCTGATTTAAAGGAGGATCGCCTCTTCTTCCGGAATATATTCCTCTTTTATTGTCATCCGTTTCTCCGTGACGAATTAAATAGATTTTCATGATTTGTATTTTAGCATATTTTGTTGTATTTTAAAGAGGTATTACCGGCTCGTCTAATGGTAGGACAGCGGCCTTTGAAGCCGTTAATTGGGGTTCGAGTCCCTGGCCGGTAGCAAATTATTTTGAATCTCCTAAAATTTTGATTAAGGCGAGTTCGAGCGGGAGTTCTTTGATGAAGGTTCAGTCGATTTTTGTTATAATAAATATATGAAAGATTCCACAGATGAATTCTCGTTCATAGCAAAACCTTCTATCCACGGTATTGGGATCTTTGCGGCGCATGGGGTAAAGAAAGATACTTTTATGAGAATATTCGGGAAGGAAAATCCGCGCCGATTATTGGATAAGAAAGATGTTCCGGAAATCTTCTTGAATTTCTGCGCCGACAGGGGCGATAAGGTCATCTGCCCGCCGGATTTCGGTTACATGCCGATTGGTTGGTATATGAATCACTCCAATACTCCAAATACAGAACCTAGGGGTGAATACTCCAAAGAAACAGGCTACAGTTTCTATACAATTCGAGACATCAATGAAGGTGAAGAAATAACTATTAATTATAATTCCCTGGAAGAATCCGAGGGTTCAAAAGAAGATTATTATAAATCCTAGTTTTAAATATTTTCACTCACTTCACCATGCCTCCGAGGTAGAAATCGGGAGAGCGGGGCAAGGGCTCGCCTTTTGTGTCGTCAAAATTGCGGAGCAGGATCTTGGCGACTACCCAGTTTATAAACAAAAGCCCTGACAAGAAGATAAATACACCCTTCAGGCTGAAGCTGTCATAAACCAAGCCGCCGATGATCGGCCCGACCACGAATCCAAGATCAGTCAAAATAGCTATGAAGCCGTAAATGGTGCCATCTTTATCGTGCTTTTTATCGACAATCGCAAGCAAGGAATCCAAAGCCGGATCGGCGGCACCGAGCAGAACCGTCGTGACAAAAGCCAGAAATATGAAAAGAAGGAAATTGCCGGTAGCATAACCGAGCAAGAGCGTCGCTATGATTTGAAAAAAAAGAAAACCCAAAAACAATCTTTTCTTGGAGTATCTGTCGGCCAACACGCCACCGGCGAGGATGGCAAAGATGCCGGCAATTTCGAACGCCCCCAAAGCGAAGCCTTCCGGCAGGTAAGGATTGGCGAAACTGGCAAGCGCGAGAGGAATCACTAGCCAAATTGCCGAATTAAAAGTGTAGCCGGTAAAGCCGTCAAAAGCTCTCACCCATGAAATCGGGCTGAACTCTTTCATAGCGTTCCATCCCCGCTTCCATTGAGAAGCGCCGTTCCAATAATTGGCCATTGCTTGGCGCAAATTATTTTCATAATTTCTTTTCTCCGATTTGAGAAAGAGAATCAGTAAAAAGGTGATAGCCGTCGGAACGAGAAAAAACCAGCCGACGCCTTCGAAACCCCAGCCAGAAACGTAGCCGGTAAAAAGAGTGGCAATAAAAACGCCTAAGCTGTAAAAACTGCCATAAGAGCCGAAGGCGCGGCCGGCGACATCTTTCGGCGAGTTGTAGAGGATATAGGCATTGGCGGCTAGTGTCAGTGAATTCCAAGCCAGCGCGAAGAAAACGATGCTCACGACAAACATCGGCAGGCTTGGCTCGAGGAGAGAAATGACGCCAGTGATGCCGGCGAACAAAACCGATATGGCCGCTCCCTTTTTATACCCTATGTAATCAAGAATGACGCCGGTCGGGCCGTCGGTCAAAATGTAGACAACTCCGATAAGCGCCAAAAGCAAGCTAGCGGAAAATGTTCCCAACTGAAAAACATCGGTTGAAAGAATAGGGATAGCCGCCCAAAAAAGTGAGCCACCGATAGCGAAAAAAGCATAAGCGACTATAAGAATAAAAATATCGCGGTGCTTGGTCGGTAAGCCGTTCAAGAATTGGAATAATGGTTTCATGAATTATTTTTCGTTGCTTAAAATTTTTATGAGGGCCAGTTCGAGGGGAAGCTCTTTGATGAATGCCCTGTCAGTTTTACTGAAGGCTTCTAGGAGTGTTGAGAGGGTTGAAGAGGTTATCACGCCCTTGTCCTTATTTAATACATTTTTGAGAAACTGAAGGTCAGAATCTGTTATCTCCATATCTTTTGATATAGCGGGCGCGTAACGAAGGATCAAGGCAAAGCGTATTTTCTGCAAGATGAGCTTCAGGTAAATATTCATGTCTATGTTTTGCGTAGCGGCCTTTCGGACGGAAGCCAAGCCTTTCGGTAGGTCTTTGTCCGCCAAAGCCACTATGAAATCGTTCACAATGGTGCGCGAAGGCGCACCTGTCACCTTCTCTATTTCCACTAAATCTATTTTTTTATCTTTGGAGAAACTGATAATCTTCTGGATGATCCCCAAAGTGTCGCGGAATGAGCCGTCACCTAAGATAGCGATCAACTCTGCTCCGGGCGGATCAAGCAAGAACTTTTCTTTTTGAGCAATTTCCAACGCCAAATTTTTCAAGACTTGATCAGTCGGCTTTCGGAAAGCAAATGTTTGACAGCGGGAGATGATCGTATCCGGCACTTTTTCCAGTTCAGTCGTCGCCAAGATAAAGATGACATGTTCCGGAGGTTCTTCGAGTGTCTTCAAAAGCGCGTTAAAAGCCTCCTTGGTCAGCATGTGCACCTCGTCCACAATATAGACTTTGTATTTGGAATCAAAAGGGAGCGTTCGGACAGATTCGCGAAGCGCGCGTATATCGTCAATGCCTCGGTTCGATGCGGCATCTATTTCTTGAGTGTCGTTCTCTGATGTTCCTAACTCTTTCGCAAAAATTCTCGCAATGGTAGTTTTGCCCGTCCCACGACTGCCGGCAAAAAGATAGGCATGAGCGACATTGCCGAGCTTCAAAGCGCCTTCTAAGACTTGGACCACCTGTTCCTGCCCCAAGACCTCCTTGAAACTGCTTGGTCGATATTTGCGATATAATGCAACTTCTGACATAACAACATCATATCAGAAATTTAAAAACCTCTCCAATTATTTGGAGAGGTTTTTATAGCATCACAAAATCTTTATGCTTTAACAAGCTCGCTGATGTAAGATTGGAGACCGAGTTTCAACGCTTCAAGCTGAACCGCGAAACTATCAATGACAACTTGCCCCATAGTGTAGCTCTTTCCTTGCACCTTTGTATCAGTCATGTTGTTTTTCTTGAGAAAATCAAGAGTTTTCTGAACGCCTTTTAGGGCGCCGTTTTTTTGATTCTCTATTTCCTCAAACTTTTCATGAAGAAATTTTAACCTTATGCCATTACCGGCAAGCTTTTTTTGGGCACCATCAATCTCATTATGAATTTCTATCATAAATTGAGGCACCAGGACTTCTATTTTTTTCATTTTAATTGATATTTAATCGTTTAGGGCTTGTTTTTTTTCTGCTTTTATATTACTATATATTACATTATTTGTCAATCGTTTTGATGAAATCTTTAACAATTTTGGAGGCTTCTATGGCAGAAGCGGTTTCCATCAGTTTGATGCGGAGCTCTTTGGCGCCGTCGAAGCCGGAACAGTAAGCCTTGAAATGCTTCTTCATCACGGCGAAACTTTTTATCCCTGTAAACATCTTTTCAAAAAGTTTCGTGTGTTCGATCATGACCCGAAGCCGCTCCTGAAGCGACGGCACATACGGAGAAAAGCCTTGCGCAGGTCGACTGGGCCGAGCAGAGCGAAAACTCAGCAGAGTTTTACGTGTGCTTTTCGATGTATGTGCCGAGCGAAAGAGCCAAGGATTCCCAAAGATGGCCCGGCCGAGCATGACGCCGTCGCAACCTGTCTCTTTTATTTTTTTCCTACCATCGGTAACATCTACGACATCCCCGTTCCCAATAATCAAAGTCTCTGGGGCGATTTCATCCCTGATCTCCAAAATTCTTTTCATTAAATCCCAGTGCGCCGGCACATCCGACATTTCTTTCCTGTTTCGCAGGTGCACAGTGAGCACTGCCAAGTCTTCTTTCAATAATGTTTTTATCCACCCCTCATCCAAAAAATAAATTTTATTCGGGTTGTAGCCAATTCTAGTCTTAACTGAAACAGGTAATTTTGGAGCTCCTTCACGCGCGGCCCGAATAATCTCGACTGCCAACTTTGGATTTTTCATCATGGCCGCGCCGGCCCCCTGTTTTTCTATCGTCCTGTCCGGACAGCCCATATTTATGTCTATGCCGTCAAAGCCGAGCGAGGCGCAAAGCTCCGCCGCCTGCCTCATCTTCTCCGGATTGGCGCCGAAAAGCTGGGCCACGATCGGTCGCTCTTTTTTAGAATATTTCAGATCAATCAACAGCGCTTTCTGGCCTTGAGGGGATGACAATCCGTCCGCCGAGACGAACTCCGTCCATATCACATCAGGCTTGCCATATTTCGCTATCAGGGACCTAAAAGCCACGTCGGTGACATTCGCCATCGGCGCCAAACAGAAGAAAGGTTTCTTTAATTTTTTCCAGAAATTACTCATATGTAAGGAATAGTGCTTTAGCAGACCCTTGCGCAGGCCGACTGGGCCGAGCAGAGCAATTTCCTAGCAAGGAAATATGCGTGGTCTGAGAAAGTACTATTCCTGAAATTTGAAATATACCTTATTATCGAACCTCAAATCTATATAGAGAAGTGATTTCAATTTTTGCGCCAAATCTGTTCTTAAGGGCTCTGCTCCAACGGCTAAGCTCAAATTTTCCACAAGTTTAGCTGAATCATTTTCTTTTTTAAAAATTATCTTACCATCTGTCCCCTCCAGAGAAAATTTGTAATCGCCATTATCACCAATTTCTAAAGATGTCAATTTAATCGGCGAAAAAACCGTGCCAGCCTGTTCAAAAAACTCAATTAGTCGCATAAATTCATCGGAAGGCAGGATATATTCACTGATCTTCTCTTCAGGCTCTAAAAAAACTCCGTAGAACCTAAAATAAGTATTGCCGGAAAAATTCGGCGCTTCGTCGAATATGTATCCTGTCCTATCGGCAAAATAGCATTTCTCGCCACCTTCATCTTCCGGCGAACTGCACCAAAGATACTTGCCCTCCCTTTCGGTTACTATAATAGATATTTCCTTAAGATTTTCAACTTTTATTGAAACATCAGAAATTCGTCGGAAATTATTAAGTATTGCCCATTCTATTTTCTTTTTTGGATAGGCGAAAATATCTCGTTTAGGCACAACAAACAAATAATAACCTGAAAGTTCAACATCAATCAACTGCCTCAAATCTTCTGTGGCTATGGCGTTGTTACCAGAAATATTTATCTGATCAATAACAATTTTTTGATTCCGTGAAAGAAATATTAAGCCGATAATAAGAGCCACAAATACAAATAAACCGAGATATATCTTGGCATAAAAAATTCTTTTCATTTTTTTCTTAATTTCGCGAATCTTCGCGCCGTCTAGAATGTCGCGTCGCGCCATATTATTTCTTTATTACATCTGTTCCAATATATTTTTTGAGTACTTCAGGTACGCGGATGGAACCGTCAGCTTGTTGGTAATTTTCTATTAAAACCGCCAAGATTCTCGGGGTCGCGACCAGGGTATTGTTTAAGCTATGCGTATAGCGACTTTTTTCCTCAGCATCCCTATATTTAATATTGAGCCTTCTAGTTTGAAAATCGTGAAAATAAGAAGCGCTGTGAGTTTCACGGTACAAGTTTTGCGAGGGCATCCAAGCCTCAATGTCGTATTTTTTAACTTGGCCAAGACCTAAATCTCCGCCGCAGTTGACCACTACCCGATAATGAAGGCCAAGTGACTGCATAAAATCTTCGGAATTTTTTAAAATTTCTTCGTGAAATTTTACAGATTCTTCGTGGCTTGCTTCACACAGCACGACTTGCTCCATCTTGAAAAATTCATGGACGCGGATGAGTCCTTTGATGTCTTTGCCATGCTTGCCGGCTTCCGCCCGAAAACA
>Ga0209342_10000612_pt1 | contig 41697 bp, 41 predicted proteins | sample RifCSP16_2_FD_184023 | JGI IMG/M metagenome (GOLD analysis project Ga0209342, IMG submission 184023) | Soil microbial communities from Rifle, Colorado - Rifle CSP2_sed 16_2 (SPAdes) (version 2) | ecosystem: Environmental > Terrestrial > Deep subsurface > Rock core/Sediment | place: Rifle...
GGCCCCACAGAGACCATCAAGTCCATGAACAGGGAGCGTGTGCTTGAGTACTTCAAGGAAAAGTACGCGCCCCACAGCGTCTTCATAACGGCCGCTGGCGGGCTCAAGCACAAGAAGGTCTTGACGCTTCTGAAGCCCCTTTTCGGGAAGCTGAAGAAAGCGGCCACCCCGGAGGCGGCTACCACCCCGGCTTCCGAGCCCGGCGTTCAACTGATAAAGAAAGACCTCGAACAGGTGCACATGTGCATGGGCGTGCCGATGCCGCCCCAGTCGCACCCGGACAGGTACAAGGTCTACCTCATCAACACCATACTGGGCTCGGGCATGAGCTCGCGCCTTTTCCAGGAGGTGCGTGAGAAAAGGGGACTGGCTTATTCGGTCTACACTTACCTGAACCTCTGCAAGGACGCGGGCACGCTCGTTGCCTACGCTGGCTGCAATGACGCGAAGTTCGCGGAAGTCTCCGGCCTCATCATGAAAGAGTTCGAGAGGCTCGGCAAGGATGTAAAGGAAAGCGAGCTCAAGAACGCTAAGGAACAGTTGAAGGGCGGCATGCTTTTGGGGCTTGAGACGAGCGAGAACAGGATGATGAAGCTCGCCCGCGACGAGATGTACTTTGGAAAGCCGGTCACGGTGAAAGAAATTGTCCGTGACATCGACAAGGTGACACTCAAGGACCTCAGAAAGTTCGCTTCCGGGTTCCTCTCTCCCGAGAAGCTAACTGTCGTGGCAATGGGTAAGGTAAACCCCAAGAAGCTGCCCGCAGGCCTCAAGGGGCTGGCCTGAGGGGTTGAATCCAGTGGCCCTGTTGTGTTATTTATTAACAGGGAGCAGAAAAACTTCGATTTGGTCAGGCTGCTCAAAAAGCTCCATATGCAAGGCGTCGAGGAGCGAGGAATGAGGCGTACTTTGTTTGTACGCCGCAATTACGAGCGACGCTGACAACGACGCAGATGGAAGCTTGAGGCGGCCTGCTAAGGTAGTATGCGGATACTTGTAATAGAAGACGAAAAAAAAGTCTCAGCCTTTATCAAGCGCGGTCTTGAGCAGGAGAGCTATGCCGTTGACGTCGTCGAGGATGGCGTCGAGGGGCAGCACTACGCCGAGCTCAACGACTATGACGCCATCATCCTAGATATAATGCTCCCCAAAAAGAGCGGCCTTGATGTCCTGAAGGACATGAAGATAGCCGGAGTGAAGGCCCCTGTGCTCCTTCTAACGGCTCGCGATTCTGTCGAGGACAGGGTCAAGGGCCTCAATGTCGGGGCTGACGACTACCTCACCAAACCATTTGCCTTCGAGGAACTTCTCGCGAGACTTCGTGTGTTAATGCGCAGGGGCGGCTACGGCGCGCCTGTTCTGAAATTTGCCGACCTCTCCCTCGACCCGGCAACCCGCAGGGCAAAACGCGGGCCTATGGAAGTCGAGCTGACCGTAAAAGAATACGCCCTTCTTGAATACCTTCTCCGCAACCCCAACCGCGTCCTCACGAGGACGCTCATCGCCGAGCATGTCTGGGACCAGTCCTTTGACAGCGAGACGAATGTCGTCGATGTCTACATAAACCACCTCCGTACCAAGATAGACAAGGACTTCGACAAAAAGCTCATCCACACCGTGAGGGGCGTGGGCTATGTTTTGAAGGACGAGTAGTCTTAATCGTAGGGTGCGCTGTGCGCACCAACATTTTTGTTCATTCTTCTTTTCAATTCCCCGCAAAAAAAACATAGGGTGGGCTTTGCCCACCAAGCAATCAATTGTGATTTTCTCGTAGGGTGGGCTGCGCCCACCATTATTGTTGGATTATGCCGAACTACATAAGATCAAGAAACGGTTCAACATACTTCTTCACCGTCGTTACGCACTTGCGCCAGCAGTTCTTGTGTTCGGATAAAGCGGTCAGGGCATTAAAAGCTATCACCTCGGAGGTCAGGCAAAGAAGACCCTTTGAGATAAAAGCATGGGTCATACTCCCTGAACATATGCATTGTATTTGGGAGTTGCCGGAAGGTGATGTAGATTATTCGGTGAGATGGGCGTTAATCAAAAAAAGCTTCACGAATGAGATGCAGGGGAGTATCCAAACGCCTGAGCCGGACATGTCACGGATAAGGAAAAGAGAAGGCACGATTTGGCAGCGGCGTTTCTGGGAGCACCGGATAAAGGATGATATTGATTTGCAGAGACATGTAGAGTATATACATTACAATCCGGTCAAGCACGGACTTGTTCACTCTCCAAAGGATTGGGAGTTGTCATCTTTCAGAGAATATGTGGAGAGGGGATTGTATCCAGTTGATTGGGGCTGTAGCGAAATCGAATTTAACGACATAGGGCCAGAGTGATTGGTGGGCACAGCCCACCCTACAAGACTGTACTGGTAGATGCAATCCATGCCCTCCAGATAGTCCAGACTGGGAACACACTCACAAAGATGGCTCAAACAATAGACACAGAATAATATATGATCAAAATCCTGTAACCTGTGAATGTATTCCAAGGAGGGTACACTTGTGAAGGATGTGACACAGCTCTTCAATGAGTATCGTGAATGTGTTCGGAATTTATGGAACATTCATTTTTTAAAACAGATGTCGGAAACAAGCAGTGACTGGGATGTATTTGAAAGATATGATGACGTATGTTCTATGCTTTTTGCTTCTTTAGTTCTTAATCAAGTTGATAGAGAAAAGTATAAGAAAGCAAGTGCGTATGTTAATTCACCTGAACCATTGCTTTTTTTTCGCGTCATTCCTGCCGTTGAAATTGGTGTGCCTGTAAATATAAGTCGCGAAAAAAATAATTTGCATTATTGGGACCATTCTATCAATTTCATAAAGCCAAACGAGACTGATATGAGATTTATAGATTTTTTTGATTTTGATTTACTAGGGTTTCGTGATTTTCAGTATTCCAGAATCAAAATAGTCAACTCTAATATCCATCCAGAATTAATTGAACATGATGCACTTATTGGATGTAATCAGATAAAAATTTTTTTTGATGATACGATCTTGTAGCTCTTAGCTTCGTATGTTGGGTTAGCGAAGCATAACCCAACACAATTTACAGCCGGGTATGGTGGGCACCGCCCACCATAAATAAAATATATTTGAATTATATTCAAAATGAATCATGCATGTTGATGCCTTATTTGATCGAAAGGACGTCCTCGTAATGAAATCGAAGTTGGTCTTTCTCTTAATATTCCTGATTACAATCGCCTTTAGCGGGCCAGCTTTTTCTGCCACATACACATACGATGAGGCAAACCGCTTAACCAGAATCGACCACGGAAACGGAACGGTCGTTGACTACACCTATGACGCCAATGGCAACATGGTCTCAATGAGCGTCAATGATACACTTGCTCCTACTGGTTCCATTTCAATAAACAACGGAGCCGAAACCACGACTTCCGCCTCCGTCATCCTCAACCTCTCCGCGACAGATAACAGCGGCACCGTCTCTCAGATGAGTTTCAGTGATGATAATGCGACATGGTCCGTCTGGGAACCTTACGCGACCTCAAAAGCCTGGACACTTTCCGCAGGTGACGGAAATAAAACCATATATGTTCAGTACAAAGATGCTGCTGGAAATATCTCAGTAACCTACTCCAGCTCGATAAATCTTGATGCAACTGCCCCCATTGTATTAGCCTCTCCTGCGGGCGGCACATTTGCCTCTGCCCAGAATGTCACGCTTTCAGCAAATGAGCAGGCAACCATTTATTACACCACAGATGGTTCTACGCCTACGACTGCCTCGTCGGTCTATAGCTCTCCAATTTCAATAAATGCTTCTACAACTCTTAAATATATAGCCGGGTAAGGTGCGCTCTACGCACACTTTTTCTTTGCCTTCCATTTTACCTCCTCTTCCTTTCCCTTTTTGATATTTTCCTGAATGGTAGTATAATGTTTTGAGGCGTATTTTCGCCTCAAGGCCGTCTAAAAATGATTACAAACACCGTAAAAAACGAGCTTTCAAGGATAGTAGGGGACGAGAACGCTTCTTTTTCAAGAGAAGAGCTCGTCTGCTATTCCTATGACGCGACCAACAAACTATCTCTGCCTGACGCGGTCGTGTTTCCGTCCACGCCGGAAGAGATATCGCTTATCCTCAAGATGGCCAATTCAGAGGGTTTTCCCGTAATCCCGAGGGGCGCTGGCACGGGCTTTTCAGGCGGGAGCGTGCCTGTCGAAGGCGGCGTTGTCGTCTCCTTCGAGAGGATGAAAAAGATAATCGAGATAGACACTGAAAACCTCATCGCCGTGGTCGAGCCCGGGGTCGTTACCTGGGATTTACAGCAGGAGGTCGAAAAGCTCGGCCTCTTCTACCCGCCTGACCCTTCGAGCCTCAAGTTCTCTACCATCGGCGGCAATATCGCCGAATGCGCCGGAGGGCCGAGGGCGGTCAAATACGGCGTCACAAAAGATTATGTCCTGGGCCTTGAGGCCGTGCTCCCGACGGGAGAGATAATAAACACCGGCGTGAGGACAGCCAAGGGCGTCGTGGGCTATGACCTCACCAAGCTCCTTGTCGGCTCAGAGGGCACGCTCGCAATCGTTACAAAGGCCGTCCTGAAGCTCCTGCCGCTACCTGAGGCAACAAAGACCATGCTCGCGGCCTTCCCGAAGATGGGGGATGCCGCCCGGGCCGTCTCCGCCATAATAAGGGTAAAGGTCGTACCCGCGACCTTAGAGATAATGGACAGGGTCTCAATAAGGTGCGTCGAAGAGTATTCGAAGGCAGGCCTTCCGGATGTCGAGGCGATGCTACTTATCGAGGTCGACGGCCCCAAAGAAGGCCTTGAGCGGGACTGCCGCACGGTAGAGGCTATCTGCAAGGAACACGGCGCTACCGAATTCAGGGCCGCCGAAGGCAAGGACGAGGTCAAAAAACTCTGGCAGGCCAGGCGGTCGATCTCGCCCTCGCTCTACAGGATAAAGCCGAACAAGATAAACGAAGACATCGTGGTGCCGCGCTCGAAGATACCCGAGCTCGTCGAAGGGCTCGGCAGAATATCGGCTGAAAGGGGCGTCCTCATCGCGAGCTTCGGTCACGCCGGTGACGGCAATATCCATGTCAATGTCATGTACGACAAGAAATCCGTCAAAGAGGCTCAAGACGCCGAAGCGGCAGTTGTAGATGTATTCAAGCTGACGCTGGAATTGCGCGGGACCATATCCGGCGAGCACGGCGTTGGCATTGCCAAGCAGAAGTACCTTGAGATGGAGCTTACCCCCGCGGTAATCGCGACAATGAAAAGTATAAAGGCAGCGCTCGACCCCAAGGGCATATTGAACCCCGGAAAGATATTCCCGAAAGCGGTGGAAGCCGCTGACGCAGAACATAAAGTACCGCTGTGAGCCGTTTATGAAAAAGCTGAGCGAGCTGCGCTCTGAAATAGATAAATGCGTAAGGTGCGGCACTTGCCGTTCTTCCTGCCCGACATTCAAGGTGATAGGCCGCGAGACCTCCTCAGCCAGGGGCAGGGTGACTCTCATAGCCGATTACCTCAATGGCGGAATCGGACTGTCTGAGACTTATTTAAAGCACCTGAAGGAATGCACGCTCTGCGGGGCGTGCCGCACCAACTGCCCCAACGGGGTAGACACGGTCGCGATATTCGCTGCCGCTCGAAGGGATGCCACTGAAAAACAGGGCGTGCCGTTCGCGGCCTCTGTCATATTCAAGAACCTTCTTGCCTCAGGCGGAATATTAAGTCTGGGGCTTAAACTGGCAACTCGTCTGCAGGGCCTGTTTTTCAAGGACGCCTCAGCCGGGCTCGGGCTTCTTTCGAGGTTCTCGCTCCCGCTCGTTGGAGCTGGCCGTCTCGTGCCCCCGCTGGCCTCGACGCCGTTCCTTGACCTGCCAGAGGTAAAGGCCATTGAGGGAAAGACCGATAAAAAGGGAGGCACGAGGGTCGCTTTCTACGCGGGCTGTGGCATAAATTACCTTATGCCCGAGGTCGGCACAAAATCGCTCGAAGCTATAAAGAGGGCAGGGGCAGAGGTTTTCGTTCCTCAGGGTCAGGCGTGCTGCGGCATGCCTGCCTACGCGATGGGGGATATCGCAACCGCCAGAAGCATGGCCTTGAAGAACCTCGAAGTCTTCGAGGCGGTTGACGCGGATTTCATCGTGACCTCCTGCGCTACCTGCGGACACGGTCTCAAGCACCTGATGAGCGACCTTCTGGCCGACAGGCCGGAGCTCAAGGCCCGCGCGGAAAAAGTAGCGGCAAAGACGAGGGATATATCAGAACTTTTAATAAATGAACTCGGCTTCAAGGCAAAGGGCAAGGCTGGCTCTGAAAAACGCATAGTGACCTACCACGACCCGTGCCATTTGGGCAGGGCGCAGGGCCTGCGCGAAGAGCCAAGAGAGCTTTTAAAGATGGGGCAGGGAGTCGTCTTGAAAGAGATGAAGAACCCGTGCCTGTGCTGCGGGCTCGGCGGCGGCCTCATGTACAACAATTACAAGCTTTCGATGGAGATAGCCCGCAAGAAGGCCGAGAACATAAAGAACTCCGGGGCTGAGGTAGTCGCCACGGCCTGCCCCGGCTGCATGGTCCAGTTGAGGGATGGGCTGCACAGGTTTGGAGTTGATGTAAGGGTCGCGCACATCGTCGAACTGCTTTGACAGGCTGCTGAAAAAGTCCATCTGCTTCGTTGTCATCGTCGCGCGTCTTTGCGGCGGACATGAAGAGTACGCCTCATTCCTTGCTCCTCGACGCCTTGCATATGGAGCTTTTTGAGCAGCCTGAAAAATAAAACTATGCCAGGGAGGCCCTCCTTCGAATGACCTATTTTGTTCTCTGCATTCATAACCACCAGCCGGTCGGCAATTTCGACCATGTCATCGAAGAGGCCTATCAGAACTCCTACTGGCCCTTTCTGGAATCAATATCAAGACACCCGGCGATAAAACTTTCCCTGCACAACACCGGCTTTCTCCTCGACTGGATAGCTGAAAAGCACCCAGAGTACATAGACCTCCTGAGGTCGATGGTGAAAAGGGGGCAGGTCGAAGTGGTCGGGGGCGGCTATTACGAGCCGGTCCTTTCCGTCATCCCTGAGGAGGACAGGCTCCATCAGGTGACAATGCTCTCTGACAGGATCGAAGAGCTTTTCGGCAAAAGGCCGCGCGGCATCTGGCTGGCCGAAAGGGTCTGGGAGCCCACGCACCCGTCCATAATAAAAAAGGCCGGGCTCGAATACCTTGTCGTCGACGACTACCACTTCGTGAAGGCCGGGCTTAAGAAGGACCAGCTCGGCGGCTACTACACTACCGAAGACCAGGGAAACCTCATCAAGATATTTCCGGGCAACGAAGCCCTTCGCTATCTCATCCCGTTCAAGGGCGTTGAAGAGTTCGAAGGCTACATGAAGGGCCTGGACAACGGTTTTTTCACGAGGGGCAATGCTGCCATCTACGGGGACGATGGCGAGAAGTTCGGCGTGTGGCCCGGCACCCACAAGCTGGTCTTCCATGACGGCTGGCTGGAGAGGTTCTTCGAGTCGATCGAGAAAAACCTCGACTGGATAAAGCCCTCAACCCTTGGCGAGTTTCTTGACCACGAAGAGCCGGTTGGCCATACCTATCTCCCCAATACCTCATACATGGAGATGGGCGAGTGGTCTCTGCCGGCGGACGCATCAAAGGACTACATGGACCTCGTCGCGGAGGTGTCGAAGTGGGGAGAGCACGGCGACAAGGTCAAAAGGTTTCTGCAGGGCGGCACATGGCGCAACTTCCTGGCCAAATACCCTGAGGCGAACTGGCTTCACAAGCGCATGCTAATGGTCAGCCGAGAAGTGAAAAAAAGGCGGCAGACAAAATCGGACGGCAGTCAGAAAAAAGCCGAAAGGCTCCTTTACCAGGCCCAGTGCAATGACGCTTACTGGCACGGCGTATTCGGCGGCTTGTACCTGCCGCACCTTCGCACAAAAGTCTATGAGAACCTCATACTCGCCGAGAAGATAGCAGTCCCGGGCTCGGACCTGCCGGAGATATTCTCGTCTGACATCGACGCCGACTACCACGAAGAGACTGTCATGAGGACAAGCGATGTGAGCCTTTTCTTCAGCCCCTTTAACGGCGGGTCGCTTTTCGAATTCGATTACAGGCCACTAGGCGTGAACCTCTCCAACACGCTCACGCGCTGGCCTGAGGGGTATCATTACAAGCTCGAACAGCACGCGAAGGGCACAGGCAACGACGGTGGAGCCATGTCCATCCACGACATCGTGAAGGTCAAGGAAGAAGGATTAGAGAAGTATCTCAAGTACGACGCAAAGAGAAGGACTTCACTTGTCGACCACTTCTTTGCCAAGGATTTCACCCTCGATGCTTTTTACTCGGGCTCGTACCAGGAAGAGGGCTCCTTCGCCCACCAGAGATATGAAAAAGAGGTAAGCGGCGGCCATGTGATACTCAGCAGAAAGGCCCAGGCCTTCGGAAGGGACATCTCCATTAGAAAGGAGATAACCTTTGAAGCGACAAACACTTTCAGGGTCGACTACCAGATAAGAAGCCTTCTTGGCGCGTTCGAGGCCAGCGGCTTTTTTGGCGTAGAATTCAACCTCCTTCTTCCGTGCTGCGACGGCCCGGTATGCAAGTACATTGGCAAGCCCTCCTTCGAGGACAAGGGCGGACTTGGCCTCGGGAGCACCGGAGTGGTCAGCGGACTTACCGAGCTCAGCCTGGTTGACGCTTATACCGGCGTGAAGGCCAAAATCGAGCTGGACACCCCGGCAACACTTTGGCGTTACCCTGTCCATACGGTCTCCCTTTCCGAGGGCGGCTTTGAAAAGATATTCCAGGGCTCGTGTCTCCTCTTCCTCTTCCCAGCGGAATTTTTCCGCAAGGGAGGCCTGAAGACTTCGTTCAGAATAACAGCAGACCTTTCTTCGTAGATTCTCCATTTTACCTGTGATAGATATTTAACAGATTGCCGAAGCTTATTGAGAGAACCTTTTTGGTAAAAAGGTTCTCTCAAACTCTCTCCAAAAACTTATCGTTCTTCCCGTGAAGACCCCCGGTAATAATGGGGAGTCTTCACGGGAATTGAAAGTCTTTGAAGGGGGTCTGGGGGAAACCTTTCTACAGAAAGTTTCCCCCAAAGCTCGCCAGTCTTTAAATACCATCGTACGGAGGGGCGATATGCCAGAAGTAAGCCGAGAGCTTGCAGATAAAATAATGGCAGTGAAGCTCGTGGTCTTTGATGTGGACGGCGTCCTGACGGACGGCCGGATAATCTTCAGCAACAGCGGAGAAGAGACCAAGCTTTTTGATGTCAAGGACGGCCATGGGATAAAGATACTCATGCGCATGGGGATAGATGTCGCCATAATCACGGCGAGGGAGTCGGAGGTCGTAAGAAGGCGGGCCAGGGACTTGGGGCTTACTCATGTCTTTCAGGGCATTAAGGACAAGAAAAGGGCCCTTGAAGAGCTGGTAAAGGCGTCAGGCGTTACCCCTGGGGAGATGGCTTATATGGGAGACGACATAATTGACCTTCCGGTCCTTAAAAGTGTCGCGTTTTCAGCCGCGGTCGCCGACGCGGTTGACGAGGTGCGTGAACGGGTGGATTTCGTGGCCCAAAGGCCCGGCGGAAGGGGGGCGGCAAGGGAGCTTGCCGAGCTTATTCTGAAGGTCCAGGGCAAGTGGGACGATGTCATGAAACTGTACCTGGCATAGCGGGGACAAATGCCTTTACAGCCCAGTTTGCAGATGGTATAATTTTTGCTATACTTAGATTATGCTTTCAATTTTATCTTGTAACTATCTGAAATCATTAGTTTTAGGGGCTTCTAAGTGCTCGCCGCATGAATCGTAAGATAAGGATAGCCCTTTCCTCGTTCGTAGTCCTCTCCATAATCTCTCTTGCGGTCCTGGTCTTTATTTACTACAGGGCAGGGAAGGGGCCGAAAGCGAGCTTCGAACAGGACGAGCGTGTCCAGGTCAAGATAGAGAAGATTCGTTATTCCGGCACCAAGGCAGGCCGTGTCGAATGGGAGCTTGAGGCCGATTCCGCGAGGCGCTCGAAGGACGAGGACCTCACAATCCTGGAGAATATAAAGGTCACATTCTTCGCGAAGGATGGCTCCTCTTATGTGCTGACCTCGAAAGAGGGCACCTTCAGGGAGGCGGCCGGTGAGATAATCGCCTCAGGCAATGTAGTTGTCGAGTCCTCCGGCGAGGGATATACGATAAAGACCAGCAGCCTTACATATCTTGTTAACGACAGGAAGATAACGACAGAAGAAAGGGTCGAGATGACCTCCCGCGGCATTGACCTCGAGGGCACCGGGCTTGTAGCCCTTGTGGACGAGGAGAGATTCAGGCTCCTCAGGAAGGTCAGGGCCGTCTTCAGGGGCCCGGCGGTCTGACAAGGGGATACAGATGCTTCAAAGGATTTTTTCAACTCTCGCAATCGCAACGGCATTTTTCCTCATAGTCATTTTATTCCCGTCCGTTTCCTTGGCCGTCCAGGCCAGCGCCTCTATTGAAAACTCGAAAAAACCGGTTACAGTCACCTCTGACACGATGGAAGCTAACACAAGCGAGAACAGGGTCGTTTTTCGCGGCAATGTTGCCGCCGTAGAGGACTTTACGCTCTGCTCGGACGAGCTCAGCATCCTGTACGACAGCAACAGGGATGTAAGCGAGATACAGGCCTCAGGGAATGTCAGGATATTCCAGGACGAGAAGAAATCAACCGCCGACAGGGCCGTATACGACAGGAAGGGCCGGCTTATCGTATTGACCGGAGACCCCCAGGTCACGCAGTGCTCTGACATTATCAAGGGCGACCGTATAACAGTGTACCTCGACGACAACAACGCCGTAGTCGAAAGCGGCGGCGGAAAGCGCGTGAAGGCCGTCATAATGCCTGAAAAAAAGTGCCCTGGCCAGACCGCGCCCGAAAGGACCGTGAGTGAAGAAGCTCTCTGTAACGGGGCTCGTTAAGTCTTTCAAAAAAAGGAAGGTCGTTGACGGCGTCAGCCTGACGGTCGAGCCCGGCGAAATAGTAGGCCTCCTTGGCCCCAACGGCGCCGGAAAGACCACGACCTTTTACATGATAGTCGGGCTCGTGAGCCCTGATGAAGGCCGCGTCACGCTCGGAGACCGCGACATCACCTCGACCCCGATGTTTGAACGGGCAAGGCACGGCATAAGCTATCTGCCGCAGGAGGCTTCGGTCTTCAGGAAGCTCACTGTCGCGGAGAATGTGAAGTCCATACTGGAGTACATGGATGTCCCGAAGGCCGAGATGGACTCCAGGCTTAAAACGCTCCTCGAGGAGCTTGGAGTGCTCCATCTTTCAGGCTCAAGGGCGTACGCGCTCTCGGGCGGCGAAAGAAGGCGCGTGGAGATTGCCAGAGCGCTCGTGAATTCGCCGTCGTTTCTCCTTCTTGACGAGCCCTTTTCAGGCATAGACCCCATTGCGGTCGCCGATATACAGGATATAATGCTGGAGCTCAAGAGAAAGGGCATAGGCATACTGGTAACCGACCATAATGTGGGAGCAACTCTCGGCATCTGCGACAGGGCCTATATAATAGGCTCCGGCAAGCTCTTGAAGACAGGCACTCCCACGGAGATACTTGATTCCAAGCGCGTGAGGGAAGTGTATCTCGGAGAAAAGTTCAGGCTTTAACGGTCATCAAATAAGTCCATCTGCGTCGTTGGCTTCAAGGCGCGTAATTGAGGCGTACAAAAGAGTACGCCTCATTCCTTGCTCCTCGACGCCTTGCATATGGAGCTTTTTAGCAGCCTGAAGAAAGGTTTTTTTCAGCAACTTGTCAGGGCTATCGCCCGGCCCGGTAAGACGAAAAGCCCCGGAGGCGGCCTTTTAAATGGCTTACGAACTCAAGCAGGAACTGAAGCTCACTCAAAGCCTCGTGATGACGCCCCAGCTGCAGCTGGCGATAAAGCTTCTGCAGCTGTCCAGGCTCGAGCTCGTCGAGATGGTCCGCGAGGAGGTCCAGACAAACCCGGTCCTCGAGGATGTCTCAGCCCCTGAGGTCGAATCTGGCTCTCCCGAACCTCCGCCCAAGGAGCCTGAAAAGCCCGAGATAGACTGGGACGCGTACCTCCAGGGTCAGAGCGAGTACAGGCAGGGCGGGATAGACTTCAGCGCGCGTGACGCGGAAGAGGACGATTTCATGTCCAACATCTCGGCGGCCGGAGGAAGCCTTTCCGAGCACCTCGCGTGGCAGCTCGGCATCTGCGGCCTTAACTCTGAAGATTCGGTTTTAGGCGAGTTCATCATAGGCAACATAGACGAGGACGGGTATCTCCGCCTCCTTGAAAGGGACCCTGCCTCGACCGATTCTGAGCATGAGGCCGCTTCTGTCCAGGAGATAGCCAGGTGCGCCGGAGTGCCTGTAGAGGACGCTGAGCGCGTACTCGGGGCCATACAACAGTTCGACCCGCCGGGCGTAGGCTCGCGGACGCTCCGTGAGTGCCTTCTCATACAGGCCAGGGACATGGATGTCCGGGACACCGTCGTCGAGGATATCATAACAGAGCACCTCGAAAAGCTCGCGGCTCGTAACTACAAGGCGATAGCCAGGGCCCTCGGCGTGCAGGTGGAAGATGTTTTCGAAGCCGCCAGGGTCATAAATAAGAGCCTCAACCCCACGCCGGGATCAGGGTTCGGCGTAGACGAGTCCCGCGCCATAGTGCCTGACATTTTCATCTACAAGGTAGGCGACGAGTATGTCATCTCTTTGAACGAAGACGGCATGCCCAAGCTCAAGATAAGCCCTTACTACAGGGAGCTTCTCAAGACCGCCGGGGCGGCGACCCCTGATAACGCGAAGGGCTATATACAGGACAAGCTCCGTAGCGCGGTCTGGCTCATCAAGAGCGTCCACCAGAGGCAGCGCACGGTTTACAGGGTCGTGGAGTGCATCGTGAGGTTCCAGAGGGAGTTCCTGGACCAGGGTTTGAAGTACCTGAAGCCCCTTGTCCTCAAAGATGTCGCCGCCGAGATAGGCGTCCACGAGTCGACTGTCAGCAGGGTCACTTCGAATAAGTATGTCCAGACGCCCAGGGGAATATTCGAGCTCAAGTACTTCTTCTCTAACGGCATGTCAAGCGGCGGCGGGGAAGAAGTGACCGCCGAATACATAAAAGAGAAGGTCAGGAAGATAATAGAAGCTGAGGATTCGAAGCATCCCTTGAGCGACGCTCAGATAGCCGATAAACTCAAGGATTCCGGCATAGTGGTCGCCAGGAGAACCGCTACCAAGTACAGGGAAGCCATGGGTTTCCTGTCATCGAGCAGAAGAAAGGCGCATTTTTAAAGCGGCGCTTCCGCCAACGGTTGAGCCTTTGCCGGGCGCGTCCTTAAAATCAACTTTCCCGCAAATATGTTGACTTTTCTCCTCTTAAGAATTAAAAAAGAGGGTCAGGTTTTTTCCGGATATGAGAGGCAAGGGCGCAAAGCCCTCGCTCAAGTTCGCCATATATTACAATCGGAGGTCAGTCAATGCACGTCAGCGTCACTTTCAGGCATATGGATTCATCCGAACCCCTGAAGATCTATGCGGAAGAGAAATCAGAGCGGCTCAGCAAGTATCTTTCCGAGCCGGTCGAAATACACTGGGTGCTTTCCATCGAGAAGATAAGGCACATAGCCGACGCTACGGTTACGGCCAACGGCGTGAACATAAAGGCGCAGGCAGACACTCAGGACATGTATGCCGCCATCGACATAGTCCTCGACAAGCTCCTGGGCCAGGCCATGAAGCACAAGGACAGGGTCAAGGAGCACAAGCAGAACGGCGAGCCCGTTTCAATAAGGTACGCGGCAACTGAAGGCGCGGAGGCTGTTGTCCCCGGGAGCCCCAGGATAACGAAGAAGGAAAACCAGTTTGTGAAGCCCATGTCCGTTGAAGAGGCTTCGATGCAGATGGATGTCTCCGAAGGCGACTTCCTGGTATTCACCGATTCGTCCACCGGCAACACGAGCGTCATGTACAGGCGCAAGGACGGCGGTTTCGGGCTCATAGAGACGACGCGCTGACCGGCACTGCGTTTTTTCCCGGACCCGGGCGCGTCCCGGGGCCTTTAAACATCCCCGGCCCGGGCCTTGGGTCAGGCGCACAGGCGATTATCCGTTCAGCATCCGCCCCGGATTCCATGTGGCAGGTTCAAAAGCATTTAGCAAGGGTGAGCTACTATGAGGCTGGCTGATGTCCTCAGGGAAGAGAATATTATAACGGACCTCAAGGCCAGGGACAAGGCAGATGTCCTTGGCGAGATGGTCGATGATATTTCCTCCAGGGTCGATTCCATAGACAGGGAAAGAGTCTTGAAGGCTCTTCTTGACAGGGAAAAACTCGGCACGACCGGGATAGGCCACGGCGTTGCCATACCTCACGGCAAGATAAAGGGGCTTTCTGATCTGAAGGTCTTCTTCGGCAGGAGCAGGAAGGGCGTGAATTTCAGCTCCATGGACAACCTTCCCGTCCACCTGTTCTTCGTTATCATGGCCCCGGAGAATTCCGCTGCCGCGCACTTGAAGATTCTGGCGAGCATCTCCCATCTGTTGAAGAGCCAGGACTTCAGGACGAAGCTCATGGACGCTAACGACCAGTCCGAGATATACAGGATAATAATCGAGGCCGAGAGAAAGAACAGCATCGTCTGAACCCGGCCCGCAGGAACGCATGGGCGTACCCGTTAAAGAGCTTATAGAAGGCAGGCAGGCCGAACGATTCGGCATGAGCCTCATCGCGGGCGAGCGCGGCCTTGACAGGGAAGTCACCACCTCGCGCATCCAGAAGCCCGGGCTTCTTCTGACGGGCCTTCTCGAAGAACTCCACCCTGACAGGCTTCAGATATTCGGCGCCGCCGAGATAGGCTACCTGAACAGCCTCGAAGTGGAGCACATCGAGGATGTGCTGAGATACCTGGCGAGGCCCGGCATTCCCGCCATCGTGGTCACCAGGGACCTCGAACCTCCGGCTTTCCTCGTGGAGATGTGCCGCACCAGGGAAATACCTCTCTTCAAGACCATCTACACTTCTTCCATCCTCATAGAAGGCATAACCAAGTACCTGGAAGAGAGGCTCGCGCCTTCGACCACCCTGCACGGCGTACTGACTGATGTGCTCGGGGTAGGCATACTCATAATAGGCAAAAGCGGCATTGGTAAAAGCGAATGCGCCCTTGACCTGGTCTCCAGGGGTTACAGGCTCGTCTCAGACGATATAGTGATAGTGAAAAAGATGCCCCCTTCGGTGCTCTTCGGCACCAGCTCGGACCTTATCCGCTACCACATGGAGATAAGGGGGCTTGGCATACTGAACATAAAAGACCTCTACGGCATCACCGCCATCAGGGAAAAAAAGCAGATGGACCTGGTAGTGGAGCTGGTGAAGTGGGAGATGGAGGTCGAGTATGACAGGCTCGGGTTCGAGGAGAACACCTACAACATCCTCGGGGTAGACCTGCCGTACCTGAAGGTCCCGGTGAGCCCCGGCAGGAGCGTTGCGACCATAGTCGAGGTAGCGGCCAGGAACCAGATATTGAAGATAATGGGGCACCACTCCGCAAAAGCGTTGGAACGCGAGTTGGATAACGCTATGAAGGGATTCAGAAAATAAGTGAATGACATAAGAGCAGTGGTGCTTAGCGGGCCATCCGGCTCAGGCAAGAGCACCGCCATAAAGGCCCTTGAAGACCTGGGTTACTACTGCGTTGACAACATGCCTGTGGCCCTTCTGCCCAGGTTCATGGAGCTGCTCGCGAGGAGCGGGGAGATAGCCAGGGTCGCCGCCGTCATAGATGTGCGCGAACGGGAGTTTCTCAAGGACTTCGTCCAGGTCTTCTCTGACCTGAAGACCGCGGGCTACCAGATGGAGCTCATATACCTCGAGGCCTCGGACGACGCCCTTGTGAGGAGGTTTTCCGAGACCAGGAGGAGGCACCCGCTCGCGGCCGATGAGAGCCCGATGGAAGGCCTTTCAAGGGAACGGGAGCTTCTTAAAGAACTCAAATCCCTTGCCGACAAAGTGGTCGACACGACCGAGTTCAATGTGCACCAGCTCCGGGACATCATAAAAGAGTTCTACTCCGGGCCGGTCACGAGGGAGAAGATGTCCCTGAACTTCATCTCATTCGGCTACCGCTACGGCCTGCCTACGGACGCCGACCTTGTAATCGATGTGAGATTCCTGCCCAACCCTTATTTCGTGAACTCTCTGAAGAGGCACGACGGGCTGGAGAAACCCGTAAGGGACTATATCCTTTCAAGGGAGGAGGCAAAGGAGTTCCTCGCTCGTTTCAGGAGCTTTCTCGATTACCTCATCCCTCTTTACTGGAAAGAGGGCAAGTCTTATCTCACCATAGCGGTGGGCTGCACGGGCGGCAAGCACAGGTCTGTTGCGATGGTGGAAGCCATAGCCGACGGGTTTCATCCCGAGATGGTCACTATAAGGAAAAGGCACAGGGACATAAAAAAGTCCTGATACTTTCAAACAGGTGGAGAAATGGTAGGAGCTGTCGTCATCACTCATGGAAAACTCGCGGAGGCGCTCGTTGAGGCCGCTGAAGCGATAACAGGGAAGATGGAGAAGGTCAGGGTCGTGTCGGTCGCGAGCACGGACTCGACTGACGGCATAAGAGGGGTCGTCTCGGCCGCCGTAAAGGAGGTCGACTCCGGCAACGGAACCGTCGTGTTCACGGATATGTTCGGAGGCACCCCGACCAACATAGCATTGTCCCTGATGAACTCCGGCAAGGTGGAGGTAATAACCGGGGTCAACCTGCCGATGCTCATAAAATTCGTGGGGCACAGGTCAGACAAGCCCATCCACGAGCTTGCCGCGGTGCTCAAGGATTACGGCCAGAAATCCATTGTTCTGGCAGGGGAGATGCTCAAGGACCGGAAATAGCCTGATATTTTTTCAGGTTTTTTGATAAAATAATAGTTCAGGCTCTTTTAAGACTGCCTCTAAAAATTAGATATTTTTTCTGAAGTCAAGGAAGGGTGGAAATAAAAAGCGCAGCATATATGACAATATGTGAGCATTTTTATTTGCCCTGCCGAGGTCAGGAAAAAGAGCATTTTTTAGAGGTAGCCGAAGGCGCCTCAGGTGACATGGTCATTCTAATCAGGGTCGACGACAGGCTTCTTCACGGGCAGATAATCTGCTCCTGGGTACCGTTCATAAAAGCGGACTCCCTGGTGGTCGCCTCAGACGAAGCGGCCTCCGACAGCCTCGTGAGCGAGATAATATCCGCCTGCGGCTGTAATGAATTGAGCGTTATTGTGAAATCGGTGGCGGACACCGCGGCCTACCTGAACGGCGAGGCCGTCTCTTCGAGGGTCATGCTCGTTGTTGGTGAATTGAGGGACGCCATGCGCCTTTACGATCTGGGGATGAAGTTCTCCTCGATAAATCTCGGCAACATACACCACGAGGACGACGGCAGGGTAATAACCCCGTCCATCATCGTCAACCGCGAGGACGAGGCGCATTTGAGAAGGTTTCGTGACCTGGGAGTGTCAATCGAGATAAGGGATATACCGAGGAACGAATCTAGAAGTTATGTTCCCTGACAGGTTGCTGAAAACCCATAGCGAGCGCAGTCCCCGATAGCTTTATGCGGGGTCAAGCGAGCGAATAGAAAAAACGACACTTCCTCAGGTTTCGAAGCTCCCCGAGGCGTGGCGAGGGGAGCTTCAAAAAGTCTTATCTGCATATGGAGCTTTTTGAGCAACCTGAATAAGTCAGATTTTTCATTAATATCAGTTAAATAACAAACGGAGCAATCTAGCCAAGGCGTATGGACAACGGACAGGGAAAGGATTCCAATCTGGCACAGACATTCACCATAAAGAACAAACTCGGGCTGCACGCGAGGGCGGCTGCCCTTTTCGTACAGCTTTCAAACAAGTTCGCCTCCGAGATACTGGTTGAAAAAAGCGGCCAGGAAGTCAACGGCAAGAGCATCATGGGGATACTCATACTCGCGGCCACGCAGGGCTCGAAGATAACGGTCAAGGCAGACGGCCAGGACGCCGAGGCCGCCATAGAAGCGCTCGGCAAACTCATTGACGCCGGTTTCGGCGAGGATTGATGACTGACTCCAAAAAACAAGTCGTATTGATGAAAGGCATAGGCGTGTCCTCGGGCATCGTCATCGGGCGCGCCTATATCCTTGAGCGGGGCATGGTGGAGCCCACCCAGTTCTGCTATCTCGACCCTTCCGAGACCGAAGGGGAGATAGAACGGTTCAGGGGGGCATTGAAGGCTTCCAGGGAACAGCTCATGCGCATAAAGCGCAAAATGGAGCAGGACGGCAAGGGCAAGGAGCACATCCGCATCATTGACGCCCACCTGATGATCCTCAAAGACAACATGCTCATCAACGACACCATCAAGGCGATCAGCGAACAGAGGGTGAACGCCGAATGGGCCTTGAAGACCGTTCTCAAGGACATAATGGAATATTTCGAGAAGATGGACGACCCGTACCTGCGCGAGCGGGCCATGGACATAGAGCATATCGTGAACAGGCTCCTTCTGAACCTCATGGGAAGGAAGCACGAGTCCATAGCCGATATAAAAGAGCCCGTAGTCGTCGTGGCGCACGACCTGGCGCCAACTGACACGGCGCAGATGGTAAAGGGCACGGTCCTGGGATTTTTGACCGATGTCGGCGGCAAGACCTCGCACACGGCAATCATGGCCAGGTCCCTTGAGATACCGGCCGTAGTGGGCCTGGAGTCGATCACGAGGAAGGCCGAGTCCGGAGATACCGTCATTGTCGACGGCACGACCGGCACGGTCATCTTGAACCCCTCCGAGAGCGTCGTAGAGGTCTACAAGAGGAGGCGCGAGAGGTACGAGAACTACGGCAAGGCCCTGTTCCATTACAGGGACCTCCCCAGCGAGACGACCGACGGCAGGCGGGTGCGCCTGATCGGCAACATGGAGATTGTCGAGGAGATCGACGCTCTCATCGAGCACGGCGCCGAGGGTATCGGCCTGTACAGGACGGAGTTCCTTTATCTCAACAGGAAAGACCTCCCGACCGAGGAGGAGCATGTCAGGGCCTACAGGCAGGTCGCGAAGAAGATGGCGCCGAACCCGGTAGTCATACGAACCCTGGATGTCGGCGGGGACAAGATCCTTTCGCAGGTGGAGTCCCAGAAGGAGATAAATCCGGCCCTTGGCCTTCGGGCCATAAGGTTCTGCCTCAAGAACATCGACATCTTCAAGATACAGCTCCGTGGAATACTGCGCGCCAGCTCATATGGCGACATAAAGATCATGTTCCCGATGATCTCCGGCATAGAGGAGGTCAGGCGCGCCAAGCAGATACTCGAGGAGTGCAAGCGGGAGCTCAAGGGCGAAGGAAAGGCCTTCAACCCGGACATCGAGGTGGGCGTCATGATAGAGGTCCCTTCGGCCGCAATGATAGCGGACCTGATAGTCAAGGAAGTGAGCTTCATCTCCATCGGCACCAACGACCTTCTTCAGTACTCGCTTGCCATAGACAGGGTGAACGAGCATGTGGCATACCTGTACGAGCCGTTCCACCCGGCGGTCTTGAGGATTATAAAAGGCGTGGTCGAGGCCGCTAACAAGGCCGGCGTTTCCGTGAGCGTCTGCGGCGAGATGGCAGGCGAGCCGGAATACGCGCTCATACTGCTGGGCTTCGGAGTTGACCAGCTCTCCATGAACGCGTATTCGGTCCTGCGCGTCAAGAGGCTCATCCGGTCCATAAGCCACGGTGAGGCTAAAAAGATCTGCAAGAACATCCTGGGCTTCGCGACAGCCAAGGAAGTGGAAAATTACATCAACATGAAACTTCCCGGCCTTTATAAAGAAGAGTTCTGGAGCTGAACTGAAAATTGCTATCTGATTTTCAGAAGGCCCTCCTGAAAAGAGGGACTGAACACCTGGGGAGGCATCTGAAAGCGTAACGGATACGCTGTTTTCGGCTGAGGTTTTTAGGTTGACAAACCTTTTGAAAGAATCGATAATATATAACTCTTTCATTTAGTTTTTCCTTTGACAAAGAAAATACAGGAGGCTCAAATAATGGCAAATAGGGAGTATCTGTTCACTTCGGAGTCTGTTACCGAAGGGCATCCGGACAAAGTAGCCGATCAGGTATCTGACGCTATACTCGACGCGCTTCTCACCGAAGACCCGAAAAGCAGGGTAGCGTGCGAAACGCTCGTCACCACTGGACTGGCGCTCATCGCGGGAGAGATAACCACCACGGCCAGGATAGACTATCAGGACATCGTAAGGGAGACCATCAGGGACATCGGCTACACCGACGCCTCGATGGGTTTCGACTACAAGACCTGCGCGGTAATGGTCACCCTTGACAGGCAGTCCCCTGACATCGCCATGGGCGTCAACAGCTCCGAGGAAAAGGAGCAGGGCGCCGGAGACCAGGGACTCATGTTCGGGTACGCCTGCGACCATACGGCCGAGCTTATGCCCATGCCGATAGCGCTGGCGCACAAGATAACCCACAGGCTCGCCGAAGTCAGGAAAAAGGGGATATTGAGCTACATCAGGCCCGACGGCAAGAGCCAGGTCACGGTCAGGTATGTGAACGGCAGGCCCGCCGCTGTCGACGCGGTAGTCGTATCCAGCCAGCATTCCCCCGAAGTGGACCAGAAGACTTTGAGGGAAGGCATAATCGAGGAAGTCATAAAGAAGGTCGTCCCGGCAGAACTCCTTGATTCGAAAACGAAGTACTTCATAAACCCGACCGGCCAGTTCATCGTGGGCGGCCCCCACGGCGACTGCGGCCTCACCGGCAGGAAGATAATAGTCGATACCTATGGCGGCCACGGCAGCCACGGCGGCGGCGCGTTCTCCGGTAAGGACCCCTCTAAGGTCGACCGCAGCGCCTCCTATCTCGCCAGGTACATAGCAAAGAATGTCGTCGCGGCGGGACTCGCGGCCGAGTGCGAAGTCCAGCTCGCCTACGCGATAGGCGTCGCTGACCCGGTCTCCGTAATGGTCGACACCTTCGGGACCGAGAAGATAGCGGTCGAGAAGATCGAAGACCTCATAAAAGAGAACTTCCGCATGAAGCCCGCGGAGCTCATAAAGGACCTCCAGCTTTTGAGGCCCATCTACAGGAAGACCGCCGCTTACGGCCACTTCGGCAGGACCGAGGAAGGCTTCAAATGGGAGACTACCGACAAGGCTGAAGTCTTGAGGAAAGCCGCAGGCGTAGGCGCATAAACGGCAATCGATTTGAACTGGTGGCTTTGGGGGCTTGCCCCCAAGGCCATCATTTTTGTAAGCTGAATTTAAAATACGAGAATATCTGGAGGAAAGATGGATTTTCATGTAAAGGATATGAACCTCAGCGCCATGGGCAAGAAGAGGATAGAATGGGCTGAGGCGGACATGCCCGTGCTGAGGAAGGTAAAGGAGACCTTCGCGAAGAAAAAGCCCCTTAAGGGCTCGAAGATCGCAGCCTGCCTGCATGTTACCACCGAAACCGCCAACCTGATGATAACGCTCAAGGCGGGCGGAGCCGACATAGTGCTTTGCGCCTCAAACCCTTTGAGCACCCAGGACGATGTCGCAGCCTCCCTTGTGAAGGATTACGGCATCCCGGTTTACGCGATAAAGGGCGAGGACAACAAGACCTATTACAAGCACCTGAACGCGGCGCTGGACATGAAGCCCACCATCACGATGGACGACGGCGCTGACCTCGTCTCGCTTCTCCATACCGACAGGAAGGAGCTTGTCGCAGGCGTTCTGGGCTCCACCGAAGAGACCACCACCGGCGTCATAAGGCTCAAGAGCCTTGCCGCCAACAAGATATTGAAGTTCCCGGTCATCGCCGTGAACGACGCCCAGACCAAGCACTTCTTCGACAACCGCTACGGCACGGGCCAGTCCACGCTCGACGGCATCCTGCGCGCCACGAACAGGCTGCTCGCGGGCTCTAATTTTGTTGTCTGCGGCTACGGCTGGTGCGGCAAGGGAGTAGCGATGAGGGCAAAGGGCATGGGCGCGAATGTAATCGTGACCGAAATAGACCCGCTGAAGGCCCTTGAGGCAGTCATGGACGGCTTCAGGGTAATGCCGATAGCCGACGCCGCCAAGATAGGCGACTTCTTCTGCACCGTCACCGGCAACCTCAATGTCATCAGGAAGGAGCACTTCCTCAAGATGAAGGACGGCGCTCTGGTGTCCAACTCCGGCCACTTCAATGTCGAGCTCGACCTCGTAGGCCTCAAGGCCGTGAGCAAGGGCAAGAGGGTAGTAAGGGAGTTCGTCGAGGAGTATACCCTGAAGAGCGGCAAGACAGTCTGCGTGCTCGGAGAGGGCAGGCTCATCAACCTCGCCGCGGCCGAAGGCCACCCGGCTTCCGTCATGGACATGAGCTTCGCGAACCAGGCCCTGGCGGCCGACTTCCTGGTGAAAAAGGGCAAGACCCTCTCGAACCAGGTCTACACTGTGCCTGTCGAGATCGACAAGGATATAGCGAGGCTCAAGCTCGCGGCCCTTGGAATGAAGATAGACACGCTCACAGCGGAGCAGAAGAAATATCTGGCTTCCTGGGAGATGGGAACATAGTCAGCTTAACGAAAGGGGCGGAAGGAGATTTTCTCCTTCCGCCCTTTTTTTTGCCGTCAGGCCTTCAGGCAGGCGGCGCGAAAAGCGCCCTTTACACGGGGGTAAGTTGTTTGGTAAAATATCAAACTGCGGGTCAATGGCTGACCCTATGTTGCCTCCCGTGCGCGGCGGCGGATTTACACAGCGTGGGTTTCGTTCTTATGGCAGGAAGGGCCCAGGGTTCGCGCGAATATCCCTTTTCAGATGATGTGCCTTTGGGCCATCGCCTGCCGTAGATAACAAACCCTCTTTCATGCCATTCCGTTTTTTCAGCCATTGTACGGCATTCGCTCGTTATTTGAGGCTGCTTCTAAAAAATAGATATTTTTTCTGAAGTCAAGGAAGGGCGGAAATGAAAAGCGCAGCATATATGAGAATATGTGAGCATTTTTATTTACGCCCTGACACAGAGGTCAGGAAAAAGAGCAATTTTTAGAGGTAGCCTTGAGTATGATCCCAGTATCTGCGGGGCTTTGAAGTGTCTAATCGAGATATAAAGTCTGAGCGGTTCAGGGAGTTTCTGGCTGAGGCCGAAGACATACTGAACTCCATGGGCAAGGGGCTGTTGAAGCTCGGCAAAGGGGTCAAGGCAGGCGTCATCGACCCGGCCGTACTGAACAGCATCTTCCGCTCCGCCCATACGCTCAAGGGAATGTCCGGCATCTTCGACTTCAGGGATATGGCGACACTGAGCCATTCCCTCGAGGACACGCTCGACCTGCTGCGCCTTGGCAGGATAGCCCTCACGGACGATGTGCTTTATTGCGTGATGAGCGCGCATTCCCTCCTGGTGAAGATCCTTGCCTCGAAGGGCGCTGGCGAGTTCGCGGGTGAAATAGAAGCCCTGAGGGAAAACCTCGCGCAATCCCATGTCAAGAAGGCCAGGCCCAAGGAAGAGATATCCAAGGAGCTGATTTCGGTCCTCACGGAGTACGAAGAGCACAGGCTCCGTGAGTGCCTTCGCGAGGGGCAGAACATCTTCATCGTGAATGTGAAGTTCCCGATTACGAGCTTTGACAAGGGTTATGTAGCTCTGACAGAGCTCCTGAAGACCGAAGCCGAAGTCATCGCCACGCTGCCGTCCACCAAGACAAGCCACGAAGTCCTCTATTTCGACATACTCATAGGCACGAAAAAAGACAGGCCGTTCATAACGGACCTCATAAAGAACGCGGCTGACGCGGACATACGGGTCCTTTCAGAGCCGGCTTCAAAACCAACGCAGTCCATTCCCACCATCGACGAGATGAAGGAGCACGGCCCGCAGAGCCGCGAGACCCTGAGGCGCGTGAGCAACACGGTCAGGGTCAACATCGCCAAGCTCGACCATATAATGAACATCATAAGCGACCTCGGCATACTGAAATCGAGCATAGCCGCCCTCGGGGCCGAGCTCAAGAACGAACGCGAGCTTTCGGTTTACGGCATAGAGCTTTCAAGGGCTGAAAAGACACTGGAAAGAAAGCTCTCGGAGCTGCGCGACAGCGTCCTTGATGTCAGGATGGTTCCCATAGGCCAGCTCTTCGGCAGGTTCGACACCTTCCTTGGCAAGCTCGCTAGGGAATCCGGCAAGGAAGTGAGGGTGGTTACGCACGGAGACGAAACCGAGCTCGACAAGCTCATCGTGGAAGAGCTCGCGGACCCTCTCATGCACATCATGCGCAATGTCATCGACCACGCATTGGAGGCTCCCGCGGTAAGGGAGGCCCTTGGCAAATCGAGGACCGGCACCATAACGCTCTCGGCCTACCAGAAGGGCAACCATGTCATCGTCGAGGTAAAGGACGACGGCTCAGGCATTGACACGGAGTTCATAAAGGAAAAGGCGGTGGACAGGGGCCTTGTCACGAGGGATTTCGCAAAAGGCCTTTCCAGGCAGGAGTCGCTCGAGCTGATATTCCTGCCGGGCTTTTCCACCAGGGACTTCGTGAGCGAGACCTCCGGCAGGGGAGTCGGCATGGATGTCGTGAAGGATAACATCACCCGCCTTTCAGGCATAATAGATATCGAGACAGTGAAGGGCAAAGGCACCAGGTTCATCCTGACCATACCCATAACGCTGGCCATAATACAGGCGCTCATCGTCGAGGACGCGGGCAGGAGATACGCCGTGCCATTGAACTCCGTCCTCGAGATAATCGAATTGAGGGGCTTGCTGCCGGATGAAGGCGAGCCCATAGCCGTGGGCGGAAGGAATGTGCCTGCCGTGAGGCTTTCGAGGTTCTTCGGACACGACCAGTCGGCCAGGGAAGTGCGCTACGGCATAATAGCCGGGCTCGCCGAGCACAGGCTGTGCGTCATAGTCGACCAGCTCGTAGAGGAACTCGATGTCGTCATAAAACCCCTTTCAAGGATAATAAAGGCTCCCGGGATAGCCGGGGCGACCGAGATGGGCGAAAAGGGAACGCTTCTGGTGCTTGATGTTACTGGCATACTCGAACAGGTCATGAAGGAAAGGAAGACGGGCGCAGCCGCTGCCCGCACCGCTTGACCATGAGGCGTAAACAGGACCCGCACAAGCTGGAAGCCGAGCGCCAGCTGACGGTGGCCCCCACCGAAGAGAACTACCTCGCCAGCCTCGAGTACAGGGGCTCTGAAGAGGAGAGAGTCAACATAATATCGTTTTTCACCGGCCCCCGCGAGTGCGCCTTCGAGGTCTCTGACGCGGTCGAAGTCTTGAGGCCCAGGCAGATAACCGAAGTCCCGAGGACGCCCGGGTATATATTGGGCATACTCTCGGTCAGGGGAGAGATGATTACGGTCATAGATCTCAGGATGAGGTTTGGCATGGAGGCAACGGAGGCGCTGCCTTCCTCAAGGATACTAGTAGTCACGGTAGACGACCTTAAGGCCGGTTTTCTCGTGGACAGGTTGGGCGGGGTGAAGGCCGTAAGGGCCGCCTCGGTGGAGCTGCCCGGCCCTGACCTGGGCGTGCCTGGCCGGTTTCTCAAGGGCGTTGTCCAGTCCGCTGGCAACAGCGTGCTGCTCCTTAACGCCACAACCCTCATAGAACCTGACGAGCAGCAATGAAAAAGGTACGGTCAAAGTATTCAAATCCGGACTTCCAGTTTATCCGCTTCAGACTGTCCGGCCATGAGTTCGGCCTCGATGTCTCGGCGGTAAGGGAGATAATAAAATACAGGGCTCCGGAGACAGGCGAGTACCCGCCGTTTACCGAAGGGTTTATCCGGATCCGTTCCATTCTGGTGCCTGTAATCGACCTGAGAAAAAGGTTTTCCCTCCCGCCTTCACCGCTCGAATCATCAATGATTATAATAAGTTCTGTCGATTCCCTCATTGCCGGTCTCATCGTAGACTCCATATCCGATATTACGCCGGGGGCAAGGGACCTTACCTCGAAGCCAGCGGCGGAGGGTTCGAAGTGGGACCATATGGTAGAGGCGGAGGTTGAATTCGAGGACTCACGCGTGCTCATCCTGAACGCTGAATTGCTTCTTACGCCCGAAGAGAAGGCGGCGCTTTCAGGCCCGCTCACACTTAAGGAGTCGGACCGTCTCAAGGCCGAAATGAGCTTGAAAAAACCGGGTTTTGTGTGATAGCCTTTATAATGCATATGTACTTTCAACGCGTGAAATTTTTATATGGATTCGAAGGCGCTTTCGCGGTGCTGCTCGTTTCGGTTGCCCTGTTTACCGGCTGCGCCGCGCAGGATACCGACATCAAGAGAGATGCGGCCGGGCTTTACGGCTCGGCTGTCGAGTCGTATCTTTCCGGCAAGCTGGAAGAGTCTGAAAAGGGTTTCAAAGCCATCCTCGAAGACCATCCCTTGAGCCGGTACGCAACGGACGCGCAGCTGATGATCGCTGATGTGAGCTACGCCAAGGAAAATTACGAGGACGCCGGGTCGTATTACACGAGCTTCGTGGCCCTGCACCCTTCGCATCCCAGGGCGGCCTACGCGCAGTTCCAGAAGGCCATGAGCCACTTCAAGGATGTCCTCAGCCTGGACAGGGACCAGACAGCTACGAGAAAGGCCTTGTTCGCGTTCGAAGACCTGCTGTCCGTCTACCCGGACTCTCCGTACAGCCCCAAGGCAAAAGAGCTTGTCTCGTTCCTCAAAAACAGGCTCGCCGAGAAGGAGTTCTACATAGCCCGGTTCTATTTCAAGAACAAGAACTACAAGGGGGCGCTCGGGCGCCTTCGCGACATACTCAACCAGTACCCTGAGGCAGGGATAAACGACAAGGCCCTTTTCTACATTGGCGAATCGTACCGCGCTCTCGGAGAGAGCGCGCTTGCCGAGGAAACATTCTCGATGCTCATTACCAACTATCCCGCAAGCCCCTTCGCGCTTGACGCGAAGGGAAAGTTATAGCTGAACAGGTCTGCTGGAGGCGACATGGACAAAGGCTGGCAACACAACTACGACCTGGGCAAGCGTTCGTACGATGAGAAGAAATACGACACCGCCCTCCAGTACCTCGAAAAGGTAGCGGCCGAGAAGAGCCAGTTCGCGGATGTGTACAACATGCTCGGCCTCATCTATTATAACAACTCGAGGTTCGAGGACGCCATAAAGGCCTTCAAGAAGGCCATCGAAATAAACCCCGCGTACACGGAAGCATCGCTCAACCTTTCTGTCGTCTACAACGAGCTCGGCCAGTTCGAGCGCTCCTCCGAGGTCTACGCTATCGCGAGGGAGGGCAGGAAGGACGCCAGGAGCTACCTGGACCCTTATGTCAAGGGCAAGCTCGCCAATATGCATTCCGGGCTGGGCGCCATATACAAAGACCTGGGCTTTTACAATGAGGCCGCCGACGAGTTCAAAAAGGCCCTCAAGCTCCGGCCCGAGTTCGTTGACATAAAGACGAGCCTCGGCGTGGTCTACAGGGACATGAAAGACTACGACAGCGCCTTGAAGGAGCTCGAGGAGACGGTCAGGGAGCACCCTGACTACGCTCAGTCGCGCGTGCAGCTCGGTCTTACCTACTACACGACGGGCCAGCATGAGAAGGCCAGGTCGGAATGGCTGAAGGTCCTCCGTGCAAACCCCGAAGACAAGATAGCGCAGATGTACATGAACCTCCTCCTTACGCCCAAGGCCTGAGGGCCTTTCGCGCCGCGGAATCAGCCGATAGAATCGGCCTGTCTAATTAATCGTTCTTTTCAAAAGACTTTTTTCAACCTTTGAGAAACTTGAAAAGCCTGCGTAAGCGTGCAGGGACGAACAGAATCCGTTTGCGTAATGCAAATGGGTTGAGTTCGCTTTCGGCCTGCATGCTTTTCCTGGCTTTTTCAGACATCTGTCCTGATCCCCCCCTTTTCTGAAGAGGGGGCAGGGGAGATTGCTCAGGCCGATATATTCCTCTGCGCGCCCGCGCGTCACTTCAAAAAACATTTTTACAATTTTCAGATTTCTGGTATAATTCTGATTATTCTGAAAATACTGAAAAATCGGAGTCAGCTGATGGCAAGGAAGAAAAAGGACGCGTGTTGCGCCCCAACAGGCGTGAAGGCAGACAACTGCAGGGTAGAGGCCGTGGTGAGTGTGGACGACAGGGGACAGATGGTGCTTCCCAAGGAACTGCGCGAAAGGGCGGGTATAAAGCCCTCTGACAAGCTCGTGGCCGCCACATGGGAGAAGGACGGGCAGGTCTGCTGCATTACCCTTGTGAAAGTCGAGGACATGGTCTCGCTACTTAAGGACAGGCTCGGCCCGGTGATGAAGGAGATATTTTGAAGATAAGGCCTTCAGCCCGGCAGGGCAGCTGCTGCGGGAGCGCTCAGGAAAAGACAGCCTGCTGCCCCTCGGAGCCGGTCTCAAACAATGTCTTCAGGACTGACGCAGTCCTTACCTTGAAGGACCGGTACGCGCACTTTCGTTGCAGGGTCGGCGCTTACAGGGCGAAGTACATGGTCAAGCCCGGCCTGTACGCCCTCGGCAACCCCGGAAAAGAATCCGATGTCTTCGTCACAGCGAATTACGGCCTGAGCTTCGACAAGCTCAGGAGCGCACTTTCGAATACTGATGCCTGGATACTCGTGCTCGATACAAAAGGCATAAATGTCTGGTGCGCAGCGGGGAAGGGTACTTTCGGCACCGAAGAACTCGTTAAAAAAATATTTTCCACACAGCTGTTCAGCGTGGTCTCGCACAGGCGCCTCATACTGCCCCAGCTTGGCGCGCCAGGGGTTGCGGCCCACGAGGTGAAAAGGCAGACAGGCTTCCGGGTAATATACGGGCCAGTAAGGGCAACTGACCTCAAGGGCTTTGTCAAGGCAGGGTACAAGGCAGCCGCCGGAATGAGGCAGGTCGGCTTCAGCCTCATCGACAGGCTCGTCCTTACGCCTATGGAGATCAGGCCAGCGCTCAAAGGCTTCAGCATATTCGCCCTTATTGTGCTGGCCCTGTCCGGGTTGACGCCATCCGGCATATCCTTCAGCGAAGCGTCAAGCTGGGGCCTTCCGCTTGCCGTGCTTGGCTTCCTGTCGATCATAGCCGGGGCTTTCATTACGCCAGCGCTCCTGCCATGGGTTCCTTTCAGGTCTTTTGCGTTAAAGGGGTGGCTGACTGGCATTGTGATGGTGTTGGTATTCGACTGGTTCACTGGGTGGCCAGCGAGCCTTTATCTCGATATTGCCAGATACCTGTTCTTCCCGCTCGCGAGCTCCTACATAGCCCTTCAGTTCACAGGTTCGACTGTCTATACGGGCTTGTCCGGCGTGCAAAAAGAGCTGCGCTACTCGATACCAGTCTATATCGGCGGGACGGTTTTTTCATTCGTACTGCTCTCGGTATTTAAAATAAAAACGATGGGGCTGCTATGAAGTACCTCTCGAATGTGAGCACGCTCGAGTATGACTCTTCAAAATGCACAGGATGCACCATGTGTACGCAAGTATGCCCGCACGGCGTCTTTGAGATGGATGGGAAAAAGGCCAGGATTACTGACAGGGACCTGTGCATGGAATGCGGGGCTTGCATGAAAAACTGCGCGGCAGGGACCATTACGGTGCGAAGCGGGGTAGGGTGCGCCGCCGCCCTCATTAAGGGCATGATAACAGGCGACGCCTCATGCGGCTGTTCGGACGGGGATGAAAAAACGGGCGCCTGCTGCTGAGAGTTTATAAAGAAAAAAGGCCCGGGGCTTTGCCCCAGGCCTTTTCAGTTTTTCAGTAATGTGCTACATCTCCTGAAGCGTCTTGTAAAGCTCTTCCAACGCCTTGCCGATATTGCCCGGCTCAGGGCCGCCAGCCTGGGCCATGTCCGGCTTTCCGCCGCCCTTGCCGCCTATGACAGGCGCGAGCCTCTTTATTATCTCTCCCGCGCTGTAGCGCTCTGAAAGGTCCCTCGTGACGGCGGCCAGTATCAACGCCTTTGAGTCCTGCTCAGCGGCCAGAACCACAATGCCGGAGCCGATCTTCTGGCGAAGGGCGTCTGCCATCTCACGCAGTTCCTTCGCGTCTCCAGTGACCTTAGCCGCCAGCACATTAACGCCGCCAACATTCTTCACCGAATCTATAAGCGCTCCTGTCGCACCGGCTTTTTCCTTGCTCTTGAGCTTGTCTATCTCGCGCTCAAGCTCCTTCGCGTCATCGAAGAGCTTTCTAATCTTGTCGGCTACCTCGGCCCTCGGGGCCTTCAATAGCTGGGAAGCCTCACGGAGGACATCCTCAGACTGCGTCAGGTATTCGAGTGCCGCTTCTCCGGTCACTGCCTCGAGCCTCCTCACGCCTGCCGCCACAGACCCTTCTCCGGTTATCTTTATGAGCCCGATATCGCCCGTGCGTTTTACATGGGTGCCGCCGCAAAGCTCGGCGCTCACGCCTTCGACCTGGACCATCCTTACCACTTCGCCGTACTTCTCGCCGAAGAAGGCCAGAGCGCCTTTTTCGACCGCTTCCTGGTAGGAAAGGACATCGGTGCGCACTTCTTTATTCGCGAGTATGGCCCTGTTCGCCTCGGCCTCTATCTTCTTGAGCGTATCAGGCCCGAGGGACTCGAAGTGGCTGAAGTCGAACCTGAAGCTTCGCGGAGCGACAAGAGAGCCAGCCTGGCGCACATGCTCGCCTACGGTCTTCCTTAGAATCGCGTGGAGTATGTGGGTAGCGGTGTGGTTCCTTCTTGTGGCGTTTCTCGCTTCAATATCTATCGCGAGCTCGGCCGTGTCATCTACATTGATGGAGCCTTCCTCGACCTTGCAGTAATGCACGATGAGGTCGGCAACAGGCCTTCTCGTGTCAGTCACCTTGAGGGTGAAGCCGCTCCCTACTATCGCGCCGGTATCTCCGGTCTGTCCACCGGACTCGGCGTAGAAGGGCGTCTCTTCCGCTATCAGTTCGACTTCGTCGCCGCTGAAGGCAGAATCGACGGTCTGTCCGTTCTTTATGAGACACAGGACGCGTGAAGAGACGGCGTCCATATGGTATCCGACGAAACTCGATTTCAAACCGGCGTTAGCAAGCGACCTGTATAGCTCCTGGCTCGATTCCCTGCCTTCGAGCCCTTTCCATGAGGCACGGGCCATTTTCTTCTGCTCGCCCATCAGCTTGTTGAAGCCCTCTTCATCGACTGAGAGGTTGTCTTTTCTGATGATGTCGGCGGTCAAGTCGACGGGGAATCCGAAGGTGTCGTAGAGCTTGAAGGCAAACGAGCCCGGGATGACGGTCTCATTGCGCTCTTTGAGGCCGCGCACTTCGGTGTCGAGCATGGCAAGTCCGCGTTCGAGCGTCTCGAAGAACCTTTCCTCTTCGCCCTTTGTCGCCCTTGCTATGAGGTCCTTTGCCCGTATTATCTCCGGGTAGACTTCGCCCATCGCGGCAACGACAGTCTCATTTACCTTGTGGATGAACGGCTCTTTCATCCCTAAGAACCTGCCGTGGCGCGCCGCCCTTCTTATTATCCTTCTGAGGACATAGCCCCTGCCTTCGTTGCTCGGTAGTACGCCGTCGGCCATGAGGAAGGTTATCGCCCTGGCGTGGTCTGCTATTGCCTTTATCGAAACATCACTTTCAGCGTCAGAGCCGTACTTGACCGACGAAAGCTCCTCGATGCGGCCTATGATCGGCGTGAAGAGGTCTGTGTCATAGTTCGTGAGCTTGCCCTGCATGACTGCTGTGAGCCTCTCGAGGCCCATGCCCGTGTCGATGGACTGGCGGGGCAGGGGATTGAGCTTGCCTTCCGCGTCCCTGTCGTACTGCATGAAGACGAGGTTCCATATCTCAAGGTACCTGTCGCACTCGCACCCGACCTTGCACTCGGGCCGTCCGCATCCGGCTTTGGGTCCCTGGTCGAAAAGTATCTCCGAGCACGGCCCGCACGGGCCTGTGTCTCCCATTGACCAGAAGTTGTCCTTCTCGCCCATCTTTACTATGCGCTCATCCGGAAGGGCGGCCGTCTGCTTCCATATCCCTGCCGCCTCGTCGTCGGTCTCGAATACCGTTACCCAGAGCCTGTCCTTGGGTAGATTCATCTCTTTTGTGAGGAACTCCCAGGCGAACTCTATGGCTTCTTTTTTGAAATAATCCCCGAAAGAGAAATTGCCGAGCATCTCGAAGAAGGTATGGTGCCTGGCGGTCCTGCCGACATTTTCGAGGTCGTTGTGCTTGCCTCCGGCCCTCATGCACCTCTGGCAGGTAGTGGCCCTCGTGTAATCCCTTTTTTCATCTCCGAGGAACACGCCCTTGAACTGGACCATGCCAGCGTTGGTGAACAGGAGCGTTGGGTCGCCCTTTGGCACCAGCGGCGAAGAGGGCACAACCGTATGCCCTTTTTTAGCGAAGTAGTCGAGGAACCTTTTCCTGATATCAGCGGATTTCATCTTATTCCGTCCTTGTAAAGGGTACCTCTAAAAATCGCAATTTTTCCCGATCTCTTTGTCAGGGCGGAAGTAAAAATGCTCACATATTGGCATATATGCTGCGCTTTTTACTTCCACCCTTCCTCGACCTCGAAAAAAATATCTGATTTTTACAGGCACCCTTAAATATTAAAAATATTATATCATCAGGCCTGTTCGTCTTCTACAGGGCCATGTCTGCCTATAGCTTTCCATATTGCCGAAGGCGAAAAGCCCCTTGAAGACAGATGCCTGAACGCCTTTTGTGTTTCTTCCCTGCCGGAAAGTCCTTTGTGCCTTTTGCGCCAGCGTTCGAGGGCCGCCTTTGCCAGCTCTTCTTCAGCAGGGCAGGCAAGGGCTACCGCGTCTTTTACGATCTCCCTGGCTATTCCCCTGTTGGAGAGGTCCCGGGCTATTTTGGCCGGGCCCCACGCCTTGTGGCTGGCCCTTGACCGGGCAAGAGCCGCGGCGAACGATTCGTCGTTCAGATACCCGGCCTTCAAAAGCTTCTCTACCGTTTCGTTGATATCCGCGTCCGCGAAGCCCTTGTCACGGAGCTTGCCCGTGAGCTCGAAAACGCTCCGCTGCCTTACGCCGAGGAGGCGGAGCGCGGCGCCCAGGGCGTCCTTGTTCTCTGAGTTTTTTTTCATGTCAAGGGGAGCTGGCGCCTGTTCAGAGGGAAGCCCGTCAGAATCTTTCTATGTCGCCAGCCGGGGCCGGGGCGGCGCCGCCGCTGTCCTTTTCTTCTTTCTCGAAGTCTTTCCAGCCCATCTCGCTCGTCCCGGAGACTCCCTTGAATTTGAGGGAGAAGTCGGCCGCGTTGCTCGCCTGCCTCATCGCCTCGTCGTAGGTTATGAGCCCCTTATGGAGGAGCGACATTATCGACTGGTCGAAGGTCTGCATGCCGTAAGTTGTATGCCCCTTTACGATGGCATCGGCTATCTCTTTTGTCTTTTCCTTGTCCTCGATGCACTCCCTTATGCGCGCGGTAGTCACCATGACCTCGATAGCGGGCACCCTGGCCTTGCCGTCCTTCGTGGGCATGAGCCTCTGGGAGATTACGGCCTTTATGACTCCGGCGAGCTGTATCCTTATCTGCTTCTGCTGGTACGGCGGGAAAACGGACACTATCCTGTTGATCGTCTCCAGGGCGTCTATGGTGTGGAGGGTCGAAAGGACGAGATGGCCCGTCTCGGCCGCCGTGAGGGCTATCTCTATGGTTTCGAGGTCCCTCATCTCGCCGACCATGATTACATCCGGGTCCTGCCTTAAAGCTCCCCGGAGCGCGTCAGAGAAGTTCTGCGCGTCGACGCCTATCTCCCTCTGGTTTATAATGCACCTCTTGTCCCTGTGGAGGAACTCGATGGGGTCTTCGGCTGTTATGACATGCAATGACTTGTGATTGTTGATATGGTCTAAAACAGAGGCCAGGGTCGTTGATTTGCCGCTTCCCGTGACGCCAGTTACCAGGACAAGGCCCCTTGTCTCGTTCGCGATGGTCTCAAGCACCTTGGGGAGGTTGAGCTCCTCGAAGGTCTGTATCTTTATGGGGATGACACGCAGGACTATGCCGACCGCGCCCCTCTGCTGGAATATGTTTACCCTGAACCTGCCGAGGCCCGGTACGCTGTAGGCCATGTCCACCTGATGGTGCTGGCGGAAGTGCTCTTTTTGCACCTCGTTCATGACGCGCATGGCTGCCCTGGATATCTCGTCCGGGGCGAGCCTTTCGTGGTTCTTGATGGGCACGAGCTGGCCGTGCACCCTCAGTATTGGCGGCACGCCCGCCTTGAGGTGCACATCAGAGGCCTTGCTCTTGACGGCTATGTTGAGAATGGAGCTTAAGTCTATGTCAGCCATTGACTACTCCTCTTTTGTCTTTATCCCGATCCCGTAATGCTGGAGTATCTTCTGTTCTATCTCGGATGCGGTCTCAGGGTGTTCCCTCAGGAACTGCCTTGCCGCTTCGCGCCCCTGGCCGAGCCTCTCGCCGCCGTATGAGAACCACGAGCCGCTCTTTTCCACGATGTCCGAGCCTGAGCCGAGGTCGAGTATGTCGCCTTCCCTTGAGATGCCCTCGTTAAAGATGATGTCGAACTCGGCGTCCCTGAACGGCGGGGCGAGCTTGTTCTTGACGACCTTGACCCTTATCCTGTTGCCGATTATCGACTCTCCCTGCTTTATCTGGCCGATCTTCCTTATGTCCAGCCTTATTGAAGCGTAGAACTTGAGGGCGTTTCCGCCGGTCGTCGTCTCCGGGCTGCCGAACATGACGCCTATCTTGTGCCTTATCTGGTTTATGAATATTACGCAGGTGTTTGACTTGCTTATGGTCGATGTGAGCTTACGGAGGGCCTGGCTCATGAGCCTGGCCTGGAGTCCCATGTGGGAGTCCCCCATCTCGCCTTCGAGCTCAGCTCTCGGCACCAGGGCCGCGACCGAATCTATTACTATGAGGTCTACCGCGCCGCTCCTGATCAGGACATCGGTTATCTCGAGGGCCTGTTCGCCGGTATCCGGCTGCGAAAGGAGAAGGTCATCGGTATTTACGCCGAGCTTTCTGGCGTAGCCAAGGTCAAGTGCGTGCTCCGCGTCTATGAAGGCGACCGTCCCGCCCAGTTTCTGGGTCTCGGCGGCTATGTGCAGGGTGAGGGTGGTCTTGCCTGAGGACTCGGGGCCGAATATCTCCACGACCCTTCCCCTTGGCACACCGCCTATGCCGAGGGCTATGTCCAGGGCGGTCGAGCCGCTGGAAATGGCCGAGATCTCAGCGGGGGCAGCCCCGGTGCCGAGTTTCATTATCGAGCCCTTGCCGAACTGCTTTTCGATCTGGGTTATGGCAAGCTCTATTGCCTTTGACTTATTGCTTGAGACCGTCGTGTTCGAGGACATCAGGGAGCCTCCCTTTTTCAATTGTTTTGCGCCGTCAGGGCGAATTCCCGTATTGGCGTATATTCAGCCCCGGAGGGCTTCAGGACGCTTTTTATGAAGGCGAACGATGATACCGGAAAGGCAGCCTTCGCTTCTACCCTCGATTCGCTTAAGAGCTTTCCAAGAGACCGCCCGTCCTCAGCTGATTTTATCCTGCACAAGGTGAGGTGAGGGGTAAAGGGCCTGTCTTCAGCTTCAAAGCCGATCGATACGAGGCTTTTTTCGATGTTCTGTTGAAGCCTTGCAAGCTCCGGGTTTTCCTTTATGCCTGCCCAGAGGACCCTTGGAGCGCGCGCGTTTGGAAACGCGCCCACGCTTTCCAACTCGAGGTTGAACGGGCCTATGCCCTGGGCCGCCTTTTCAAGTTCGGCAGCGATAGCCCGGACTTTCGCATCGTCTATCTCGCCCAGGAACTTGAGGGTAAGATGGATGGATTCTGGCTTGACCCAGCTTACGCCGTGGAAGCCCCTGTCAAGGCCGGTCTGGATGGACCTCAGGAGCTCTTTTACCTCATTTGGCAGCTTTATGGCAATGAAAGTCCTTATATCAGACTCCTTAAGACTTGATTCCGAGAGCCTCCGCGAGCATGGAAAGGGCCGCCTCTGCGGACTGCTTTTTAATCGACTTCCGTCCGCCTTTGAAGACGAACCGTTGTACCTCAGTTGTCCGGCCCTTTGAGACCGCTATGAACACAAGGCCGACCGGCTTTTCGTGTGAGCCGCCGCCGGGGCCCGCAATGCCGGTTATCGCCGCCGAGATATCGGCCTGAAGCCTCTTTCTTACGCCCCGGGCCATCTCAAGGACCGTCTCTTTTGAGACTGCCCCGTATTTTTTCAGCGTCGTCGCTTTGACGCCCAGCTCCGTCTGTTTTACGCCGTTGTCGTAGGCGACTACCGAGCCAAGGAAATAATCTGAGCTTCCGGCCACATCGGTGATCATGCTGGACAAGAGCCCGCCTGTGCAGGACTCTGCCAGGGCAAGCTTTAGACCCTGTTCCCTTAAAGACTTACCTATGAGGCGCTCTAACTTTTTCAATGATTGAGATACCGGATTACGAGGTGGGCCGCGATACTGGTGTAGATTCCAGCGGCAATGTCGTCGAGGACCACCCCGGCGCCGCCCTTTACCTTCCTGTCTAGGAGGCTTACCGGCCAGGGCTTAACAATATCAAAAAACCGGAAAAGAATAAACACCAATATTGCGTTAAAGGCCGTGAAAGGCAAGAGGAAAATCCCCACGAGGTAGCCGCATATCTCGTCGATTACAATCGATGAAGGATCGGGCCGTCCGAGTGCCGTTGACGCCCTGCCGGCGATTGGTATGGAGACGGCTGTTACAGCTACAATCGCCAGGAGCTGCCAGAGGGGAGCAAGGCCTGATACGGCCCAAGCCAAAGGTACGCCCCAGAGGGTGCCGAAGGTCCCGGGCATGACAGGAATAAAGCCAATGTATGCGCCGGTAGCCAAAAAAGTTGAGATTTTTCCGGTACTTGACGCTTCCGGGCTGAGCGGCAAAGTCTTCAGAATATGAACCTCCTCATGTTTATGTTGAGGAGTATCCCGGCGGCTATCATCGAGGTTATAAGGAAAGAGCCGCCGTAGCTTATGAATGGCAGAGGCACGCCCACGACCGGCATTATTCCGGCGACCATGCCCAGGTTTATGAAGACCTGCCAGAAGAACATGGATGTTATGCCGAAGGCCACGAGAAAGCCGAACCTGTCCTTTGAGCTGCCCGCGGTATTGATGCCGGAGATTATGAGGGCCAGGAAGAGCCCGAGCACCACCATTGCGCCGATGAGCCCCCATTCTTCGGCCAGGACAGCGAAGATGAAGTCAGTGTGATGTTCCGGGAGGAACATGAGCTTGCCCTGCGTGCCTTCCATGAAGCCCTTGCCGAGAAAGCCGCCGGAGCCTATGGCTATCTTGGACTGCATGACATGGTAGCCGGAGCCCAGCGGGTCGCTCTCAGGGCTCATGAAGCTCGTTATCCTGGCCTTCTGGTAGTCTTTCAAAAACATCCAGCCGAACGGGGCCAGCGCCGCGAAAAAGGCCCCCAGGCCCATGATTACCCTTGTGCGTATCTTCACGACAAAGGCCATCGACCAGAATATCATCCACAGGATTATGCCGGTGCCGAGGTCCGGCTGCTTGGCTATGAGTAGGAACGGGATTATCATTATGACCGCCGGGACGGCAAGGTCTTTGAGGCCCATTCCCTTGTCTGATATGAGCTTTTCATTGAAGTATTTGGCGAGCATTATGATGAGCGCTATCTTGGCGAACTCGGACGGCTGGAGAGTGAAAAAGCCTAGGGATATCCACCTTTTCGCGCCGCTGAAGGAGCTTCCGATGAAAAAGACCGATATGAGGAGCGCGATTGACGAGCCGTAGATGATGTAGGCGAACCTTTCGAGGTACGAGTAGCTGAATATTATCGCCAGGAGCATCATTCCTGCGCCGATTCCTATCCAGTACATGTCTTTCGTGTATATCATCGGCATATGGATGTGGGTCGCGCTGTATATGCTCGCGAACCCTATGCAGATGAGCCCCAGGATGACCGAAAGTATGGCCCAGTCGAAATGCGTGAACAGCCTTCTGTCAATCATGCGCTTCCTCCGGCGCGGGGGCGGGTTTTGGGCTTCCAGTTGATATTGGGATAACTGTAGGCCCGCCAGGGATTGGCGTAGCCGGAGCCGGAGCCGTCTCGATGCCTGCCGCATCTTCTGCCTTGCTTAAATATGCCTTAAAGAGTTCCCTTGCCACAGGGGCGGCGGCGGAAGCGCCGAAGCCGCCGTGCTCGACTATGACCACGACCGCTATCTGCGGGTCGTCATATGGCGCGAACCCGGCGAACCATGCGTGGTCGCGGATTTTATAGGCGATGGATTCCACATTCTTTGTCCTTTTTATGAGCTTCGAGACCTGGGCTGTGCCTGTCTTTCCGGCTATTTTCAGGTCAGTGGTCCTGCTGAGGAACCTCGCGGTCCCTCCGTCGTCGTGCGTAACCCCGCGCAGGCCATCCCGGACATGCCACATGGTCTTCTCGGAGATGCCCAGCTCGCCCCTTTTTTCGATGACAGGTTTGGATACGGACTTGCCGTCAGGCGTTGTTACCTCTTCCACGAGAAGGGGCCGCCAGAGCGTTCCGCCGTTGGCGATCGCGGCGTAGGCGTTGAGGAGCTGCAGGGGAGTGGTGAGCATGTAGCCCTGTCCCACAGAAACCGAGATGGTCTCGCCCTCGTACCATTTCACCTTGTAGGTCTTTTTCTTCCATTCCGACGAGGGCACCAGGCCCGCTTTTTCGTTATGTATCGGGACCCCTGTCTTTGTGCCGAAGCCGAACCTCTTTGTGTAGTCGGCCAGCCGGTCTATGCCGAGCTTCAAGCCGACCTGGTAGAAGAAGGTATCGGACGATTCCACTATGGCCCTGTGGACATTTATGATGCCGTGGCCTTCCTCTTTCCAGTCCCTGTAGGCCCTTCCGGCAAACCAGAATGACGGGCCGGACATTATCTTCGTCTCTGGCGTTATGACGCCCTCTTCGAGGGCCGCAGCCGCGTGGATGGGCTTGTAAGTCGACGCCGGAGGGTACTGGCCCTGCACGGCCCTGTTGTTCATGACATTGAGGGGGTTTTCGATAAGCTCTTTCCATTCATCTTTCGATATTCCAGTGGAAAGGGCGTTGGGGTCGAAAGTAGGCGTGCTCACCATGGCGAGCACCTTTCCCGTCTTCGGGTCCATGGCGACGGCCGCGCCGACCTTGTCTTTCAACGCTATCCAGGCCGCCACCTGCGTCCTGATATCGATAGTGAGCTTCATGTTGTTGCCGGGATACGGTGGTATCCAGTTCACGACCCGGATCTTGCGCCCCAGCGCGTCGACCTCGATCTCTTTGCCGCCGTCTACGCCGCGCAGGTCCTTTTCATAGAACTTCTCGAGCCCGTATTTGCCCGTGAGGTCGCCGGGCGAATACCCGTTGCCTTCGGTTTCGCGTTCTTTAAGTTCTTTTTCGTTTATCTCGCCGAGGTAGCCCAGAAGGTGCGCCGTGGCTTCTCCGAATACATAAGACCTCTTGGGCGCGACATCAAGCATTATGCCCGGTATCTCGAACTTGGCGCTCTCGACGCGGACAGTCTCGTCCCAGGAAAGGTCTTCCTTGAGCTTCACGGCCTGGAAAGGCGGCCTCTTCTTTGATTTGTCGAGCCGCTCGTTGATGGTCTCTTCGTCGATTTCTATGAGGGAGGTGAGCATCTGCTTTGTCCTGGCCCAGTCCTTTACATCCTCGGGGATGATGTAAAGGTCAAAGCCGGGGCGGTTCTCGGCTATCTTTATGCCGAGCCTGTCGTATATGATGCCTCTCGGGGCGACTGCCTTTATGAGGCGCGTGGCGTTATTTTCGGAGAGCTCTTTGTAGTAGGCGTGTTCCTTGACCTGCAGATACCAGAACCGGAAAAGGAGGATGAAAAAAGCTGTGCCGACAAGGACAGTTGCCGCGAAGACCCTGCCCTTGAACTCCCTGGGCTCCTTGTCCTTGAAATAGCTGCTGCTCAACTCTCGTTGTCCTTGAATTTGCGGGGGGTGACGAGCAATACGAGCCACTGGAGCGCCGAGATGACGGGCGGGGCGAAAAAGCCCGTCACAAGGGCCTGGAGTACGACATGCGTAAAGAAGTACGCGTCGACGTTTGAGTACCTGAGCACATAGTAAGAGGCGGCCCCTTTGACAAGGGCTGCGGCGGCCGCGCCTCCGGCCCTGGCGGCTGGCGTGGTGAACTGGACCACCATGGATAAGAGGTGCACGCTGAGGAAGATGACGAGCAGGGCAAAGGAGCTCGTGCCGATGACGCCTCCGCTGAAGGCGTCGTCAAGGTATCCGAGTATAAAGGCGAAAATCGCTCCCTCTGTCGAGGCCTTCCTGCTGGCCAGGTAAAAGACCATTATGAGCGGGATGTCGGGCAATGGGAAGGCCGCGAAGAGCGTGCTCTTCAGCGCAAGGTAGATAATCGTAAGGGGGAGAAAAAGGAGAAATTCTTTCATCGCCTGCTTTATATGTAACGGACGGTCCTCGACCGCAGATTCAGTATGGAATTTTAACAAAAATACGGCAGTTTTGAAAGGAAAAAGGAACGGGGATTATTCGTTGTAGGAGGATCGTTCCCTGATGACAAGCACTTCTTCGAGCCTGCCGAGGTCCACGGCGGGCCTGACCTCGACGAGTTTGAAGAAGTTGTCGCCGGATTTTTCGACCCTGGTGACTTCGCCTACGATGAGCCCTTTGGGGAATATGCCGGAAAGCCCTGATGTGATGACCTGGTCGCCGACCTGCACCTCATCGACCTGCCTGACATATTTCATGATCAGCCCGTCGGTGCCGTTGCCCTCCACTACTCCCTTGACCCTCGACCGTTCGATCATTACATCGATATTCGATCTCAGGTCGGTCGTAAGGAGTACCCGTGAGCCCCCGCCGCTTACCTCTATTATCCTGCCTACGATGCCGCCGAAGGCTATGGCGGCCTGGTCTTTTTCTATTCCGTCCGAAGAGCCCTTGTCGAGTACGACCGTCCTGGACCAGCGCTCGATGTTGAAGCCGATTATGGACGCGCCGGTCGTGCCGTAAGGCAGGGACTGCTTGAACTCGAGAAGAGCGCGGAGCCGTTCGTTCTGTCTGGCGTCTTCGCCCAGCCTGCGGTTTTCTTCGACAAGCGAGTAAATCGTCTTTTTTAAAGATTCATTCTCTTCATGCACCCCGATAAGGAAAAAATAATCGTTCCAGGCGCCGGTTATCGAGTCCTGAACCCCGAGTATGAGGCCCTGGACCGGAGTTACGGTGTACGAGAGTATCTCCTTCAGGAGATAACCCCGGGCGTACTCCTTCTTGTCGGTGAGCGCGAGGTGCAGAGAAAACAGCGCGAGCGCCGCCGAAATGATGATTACCTGATATTTTCTGAGAAATGAGTAGATGTTCCGTTCAGAAGACCGCATTTGGGAATAGAGCCTCGCTCAAGCCTTGGAAACATTCCGGCGGGCTTGCCGCGCTTAAAGCGGCAAGTGTAAAGCTGTTGAAAATGGAGATTTTAAAAGGCTACCCCCGCTGTCCGGGCGCGGTCCGGGAGCCTGCAGCGTCAGTTCGCTATCGTGACTTCACGCAGAAGCTTCATCTCGTCCAGGACCTTGCCGGCGCCCTTGACGACGCAGGTGAGGGGGTCTTCGGCGATCGTAACCGGAAGCTGAGTCTCTTCCCTGAGTATGATGTCCAGGTTTTTGAGAAGCGCGCCGCCTCCGGCCAGGACTATGCCCTTGTCGACCAGGTCGGCCG
>Ga0209342_10000613_pt1 | contig 41696 bp, 46 predicted proteins | sample RifCSP16_2_FD_184023 | JGI IMG/M metagenome (GOLD analysis project Ga0209342, IMG submission 184023) | Soil microbial communities from Rifle, Colorado - Rifle CSP2_sed 16_2 (SPAdes) (version 2) | ecosystem: Environmental > Terrestrial > Deep subsurface > Rock core/Sediment | place: Rifle...
TCGAGCAGGAGATGAAAAAGGCCGAGGGCTCCATGCCGTCGGGCCAGCCTTTAACCGGCACAAACATGAGGCATATATCAACAGGAGGCCCGCCTGGTCTGGTCCCTACGGTTGTGGACAGGGTCACCGACCTCGAAGGGTATGACAAGAACTCGGTCGGAATAGAGGCCGAGATGGCAAGGCTTTCCGAGAACTCGATAATGTACAAGACTTCAGCGCAGATGCTCAAATACAAATTCAATCTCCTCATGACCGCCATCAAGGAAGGGGGAAGGTAGTCAATGGCAGACCTTTTTTCAGTAAGCGCTTCCGGCATGGAGGCGCAGAGATTCAGGATGAACATCATAGCGAGCAACCTCGCCAATGTCGAGACCACCAGGACCGAAAGCGGCGGAGCCTACAGGCGCAAGGACATAGTCTTCGCGGCACAGGGCGAAGGCGGCTTCGGGAGTTTTCTGAGGCAGGCGATGGACGGGGCCGCCCCGGGCGTGAAAATAGCCGGAGTAATAGAAGACGCGAGGCCCTTGAAGAATGTATATGAACCGGCCCATCCGGACGCCAACCCGGAAGGGTATGTCGCTTTCCCGAATATCAATGTGGCTGAAGAGATGGTCAACATGATAGCCGCTTCCAGAAGCTATGAAGCCAATGTGGCGGCTTTCAAGGCCACGCGAGAGATGGCTTTGCAGGCCCTCGATCTCGGGCAGTAGAGAAAATAATCCGGAGGATGACCCATGGTTGATTCGATAAAAGGGGCTTTTAATACAACGATAGACGCGGCTTCCGCTGGCAAGCCGTCAACAGGCATAAAGGAAAGCGGCTTCGCGGATGTGCTCAAGGACTCCATCCAGAAGGTCAACAGCATACAGGGCGAGGCTGACCAGGCCATAAAGGGGCTTTCAACCGGCCAGGTCAACAACATCCACGAGACCATGATAGCCATAGAAAAGGCCAACCTGTCATTCAACATGATGGTGCAGGTGAGAAATAAGCTTGTCCAGGCCTACGAGGAAATAATGAGGACGCAGGTATAATCCATGGATAAGCTGCTCGAACAGATAAAGGCCTTTGCGAAGGAAAAGCCGCTGATGATGCTGGGAGGGGCCATACTGGCCGCCGCCCTCGTCGCGGTCGTCCTCCTCATGAACCAGGGGCCCGAGTACCAGTCGCTTTACGCGCAGCTATCGGCGGAAGACTCCGGCGCCGTCATCGAAAAGCTCAAGGAAAAGAGGGTCCCGTACAAGGTCGACGGCACTTCAATAAGCGTTCCGGCGGACAAGGTCTACGAGACCAGGATGGAGCTTGCCGGTGAAGGGCTGCCGCAGGGCGGCGGGGTCGGCTTCGAGATATTCGACAAGACCGCCTTCGGAGTTACCGACTTCGTCCAGAAGATCAATTACAAGAGGGCGCTCCAGGGCGAACTGTCCAGGACCATTACCCAGATAAAGGAAATAGACACGGCGAGAGTGCACCTGGCCCTGCCTGAAAAAGGAGTATTCCTTGACGAGCAGAAAAAGGCGCGCGCTTCGGTAATAGTAAAGCTCAAGCCGGGCAAGCAGCTCACACAGGGACAGGTGAGCTCAATAGTGCACCTGGTCGCGAACAGCACTGACAATTTGAAGCCCGAGGATGTAGCTGTCGTCGATACCGCCGGCAAGATGTGGACGAGGGAAGCTGACGAGGACTCCGGCATGATGCTTTCGTCAACCCAGCTCGAGTATAAGAGGTCGCTTGAGAAGGACTACGAGCACAGGGTCCAGTCGATGCTGGAGAAGGCCGTCGGCATGGACAATGTCGTTGCCAGGGTTTCCGCCGATGTCGACACCAGGCAGGTTGAAACGACTGAAGAGCGCTACGACCCGGACGGGCAGGTCGTAAGGAGCGAGCAGAAGAGCAAGGAGACTTCGGTTGGAGGGGTAGCAGCTCTTGGAGTACCCGGGGTGCTCTCCAATATGCCTGAGACGGCGCAGGGAGGCAAGGCGGCAGGCGCTGCCCCGCCGAGCAGCAACAGGCAAAACGACGTCATAAACTACGAGATAAGCAAGGTCACGAGCCATGTCGTCGAACCGACTGGCGCGATAAAGAGGCTTACAGTGTCGGTCCTGGTCGACGGCACTTATCAGGCCGCAGCGAGCGGGACAGATGCTGGCGGGGCTAAAAATTATGTACCCAGGACAGAAGAGGAACTCGCGAAGTTCACGGACATGGTCAAGGCTGCGGTAGGCTACAGCGAGACCAGGGGAGATGTCATAACGGTAGTCAGCACGCCGTTTGAACAGGGAATCTCTGAAGCCGATATTGCCCTTGAAAAAGCGCCGCTGGTGCCGCCTCAGCTCGTGCCGGTGCTGCTGAAATACGCGACAATAACGCTTATAACGCTTTTCATAATACTGTTCGTCGTGCGCCCTGTGATGAAGAGGCTTACGAGCGAGAAAAAGGCGCTCGAAGAGATACAGAGGAGCATGCCTGCGTTGGGCGGCGGCGCCGAGCTGGCGCTTGAAGCCGGACAGAAGGACCACGACGCTGTCGAGCGCTTGAAGCGCGTAGTGCGCGAGAACCCGCAGCAGGTCGCGATGGTACTTAAAGGCTGGATAAAGGAGAGATAGGATGGTAAGGGAATTAAAGCTTACGGGCTCTGAAAAAGCGGCCATTCTCCTTATGAACATCGGAGAGGACCTCGCCAGTGATGTCCTGAAGTTCATGACCCCGGCAGAGATGCAGCTTCTCGGAGGCATGATGGTGAGGAAGGAGTCGGTCTCTCTTCAGGTGGGCCGCCAGGTCGTGGGCGAGTTCATCGACTCGATCGACAAGGGCGATGTTTTCGTGGAAGGGCTTGAGTTCGCTAAGAATGTCATGATAAGGACTCTGGGGCCTGAAAAGGCCCAGTTCATACTCGACCAGATTACGCGTGACATGGGCGGCGGCGGCATAGAGTCGCTCAAATGGATGGACCCGGCAATTGTAGCCAATATCATAAAAAGCGAGCACCCGCAGATAATCGCCATCATCCTGGCGCACCTCGAGCCTGACAGGGCGGCTCAGGTCCTCCTGCACATGCCTGAAGAGCGGGTGAGGGGCGAGATAATGCTGAGGGTCGCCAATCTGAAGAGGATACCCCAGGCCGCAGTGAAAGACCTTGAGATGCTCATAAGCGAGCAGATGCTCTCGGCTGAAACAGGCCAGGGATCTTCGGTAGAAGGAGTAAAGCTTGCCGCCGAGATTATGAACCAGATAGACACCAAGTCCGAGGGCGAGATAATGGATATTATCGAGAAGGCAAGCCCGGACCTCGCGGTGCGCATACAGGAGAAGATGTTCGTATTCTCCGACCTCATGGGCGTGGACGACAGGAGCATGCAGCTTATCGTCAAGGAACTGAGCGGAGAAGTTCTTGGCGTCGCCCTGAAGGGCTCGGAAGAGCAGATAAAAGATAAGTTCCTCAAGAACATGTCGGAGCGCGCGGCCGAGATGCTCAGGGAAGACATGGACGCGAAAGGCCCGGTGAAGCTTTCGGATGTGGAAAAATCCCAGCAGGAGATAATAAAGATAGCGCGCAGGCTCGAGCAGGAAGGCAAACTCGTAAGGTCTGGAAGGGGCGGCGATGTACTCGTCTAGCATTTTCAAGAATACCGCGATTCTAGCGGACGCGGAGCCTTTTGAGCTCGGGGGCGTAGAAGCCCTGGAAGAGATTATCCCGGAGCCGGATAATTCCGAAAGCATCGGTTCGAGGATCGAATCGCTCGAAAGGGAGGCCTACGAAAAAGGCTTCAACGCCGGGGAGAAGGCCGGGTACGAGTTTGGCCGCAAAAAGGCCGAAGTCCTTTTCAGCGGCATCGAGGGAGTATTGAACGAGCTGTCCACTTTCAAGCAATCTCTTTACTCCAAGTGCGAACGGGAGATGGTCGAGCTCAGCCTGTCAATCGCCAAAAAAGTCATCCAGAGGGAGACTGTCATAAAGGAAGACGGAGTCCTCGAATGCCTCAGGGCCGCGCTAAGGGCGGTCGTGGCAGGCGGTCAGATAGCCGTAAGGGTCAACCCCAAGGACCTGGACATGGTTAACGCCAACAGGGCAGAGCTGGCCCGTTTCTCAGGTGCGGCAAAAGGGATGAGCGTCGAATCTGACGAGACGATATCAAGAGGCGGCTGCGCTATCTCCACGAACTTCGGTGAGATAGACGCCACCATAGAAACAGCATTGCAGGAAGTAGAGGAAAAGCTGAACGATGCATACAGCGGTAATTGAATCACTGAACCGTCATAAAAAGACCGTCGACGAAGTAAGCTCCGTGCGCATTAACGGCAGGGTAACAAGGGTCGTCGGCCTTGTCATGGAAGGCATCGGGCCGGGCTCGTCTGTCGGCGAGTTCTGCCATGTCTTCCCCAAGGACAGCGCCGAGCCCATACAGTGCGAGGTCGTAGGCTTTTCGGACGACAAGATACTCCTGATGCCGCTCGGCGAAGTGAGAGGCATAGGCCCTGGCAGCAGGATAGTGGCCAAAAGGGTGAGCGCGTCAGTCAGGGTCGGCAGAAAGCTTCTGGGCAGGACTCTCGACGGGCTCGGTTGCCCGCTTGACGGTCTCGGCCCCGTAGACGCCGAGAAGGATTACCCGCTGTATTCTACCCCTCCGAACCCGCTTTCAAGAAAAAGAATAGAAAGCCCGTTGAATGTGGGCATAAGGGCTATAAACGGCCTGCTGACTGTAGGCAAAGGGCAGAGGATAGGCATCTTCGCCGGAAGCGGCGTTGGCAAAAGCGTGCTCATGGGCATGATGGCGAGGAACACCGAGGCCGATGTGAATGTCATATGCCTTGTCGGCGAAAGGGGCCGGGAAGTCAAGGAGTTCATCGAAAAAGACCTCGGGCCTGAAGGCCTCAAGCGCTCAGTCATAATCGTAGCCACCTCAGACCAGCCGCCGCTCATACGGATGAGGGCGCCCCTCGTTGCTACGGCCATCGCAGAGTTTTTCAGGGACCAGGGCCAAGACGTCCTTCTCATGATGGACTCCATATCGAGGTTCTGCATGGCGCAGAGGGAGATAGGCCTTGCCATAGGCGAGCCTCCCGCAACAAAGGGCTACCCGCCTTCTGTCTTCGCGCACCTCCCCAGGCTTCTGGAACGGGCCGGGACTTCAGCGGGCCACGGCAGCATCACGGGCTTTTACACCATACTCGCGGAAGGCGACGATGTTAACGACCCGGTCGCGGACGCGGCCAGGGCCATACTGGACGGCCACATCGTGCTCACGAGGGAGCTGGCCACGCAGGGCCATTACCCGGCGATAGACATTCTCTCCAGCATCAGCCGTGTTATGAACGACATCGTGAACCCGGAGCACAGGAAGGCCGCGATGGGCCTGAAGTCGGTTCTGTCGACCTACAAGAAAGCCTATGACCTCATCAGCATCGGCGCGTACAAGGAAGGCAGCGACCCCAGGGTCGACCACGCCATAAAATCAATAGACAAAATAACAGCGTACCTGAGGCAGGACATAACCGAAGGCGTCGGGTACGATGACAGCCTCCAGGGCCTGTTCGGCCTGCCGGTGACAGTATGAGCAAGTTCGTCTTTAACCTCGAACCTCTCTACGATTACAGGCAGCGCCTCGAGGAGCTTAGCCAGAAGGAGTTCGCGGAAGTGAACCTCCATCTCGCCGCTGAAGAAAAAAGGCTCTCTGAGATGAATGAGCTATACGCGAACTCGGCTCTTGAGATGGACGCTCTGAAGGAAAAGGGCGCGGCTGTCAGCGACATCGAGATGCAGCACCTGTACCTCGAAGGACTCAAGCGCCACATAAAGGCGCAGGAAGAGGCGGTTGGCCAGTTAAGAAACCTCGTTGAAAAAAAACGCGCTGAACTCATTGACGCTGCCCGTAACCGCAGGGTCATAGAGATAATGAAGGAACGGTCCTTGAACGCGCATAATCTCAAGGAGAACAAGCTCGAGCAGAAGGAGGCCGACGACCTCACTTCGGCCAGGCTGAGGAGAAAAGGGAATGAGAATTAAGCTGATAGCGCTCCTGGCGGCTGCCGCTTGCGCCCTCATCGCTCTTTCAGGGCTGGACCTCCTTGATATAAGGCCGGTCTTCGCCGAACAGGCGCAACAAAAGGCTGAGGCCGCGCCAGTGGCAACCGCGTCTTCCGCGGATGCTGAGAAGGGCATCCTTGCCGCGTTGAACCGCAAGGAAAAGGAGCTTCAGGCAAGAGAGGAAGAGCTCGTAAGAAATGAGGAGCGCCTCAATATAGTCAAGGCGGACATCGAGCAGAGGATTACGGAATTGAAGCGCGAGCATGAGGAGATAGCGGCCCTCGTGAAGAAGATGGACGAGATAAACGACCAGAGAAATAAAAAGATCGTGAAGATATACGAGTCGATGAGCCCGGAAGAGGCAGCTTCCCGCATAGAGAAGCTCGACGAGGAGATGGCGGTCATGATACTCGCCTCGATGAGCGAGAGGAAAGCGGCCAAAATCCTGAGCTTCGTCGATGTGTCGAAGTCGGCAAAGCTCAGTCAGTCGCTCCGTATAAAAAATTAGCGTGGCAACCCGGGACACAGGCGGTAGGAAAAATATGCAGCCCTGGCACCGGGAAAAAATTGCCGATTGAGCGCCGGCACGCGTTGTAGCGAAACAACAGAAGCATGAATTGGTGTTGGCACGGCGATTGCTTTATAAACTCTGCAAAATGATTCAGAGGGGTTGATTTTGGAAATAGCGTTCTTTCCCGTACCTGACATGAAGACCGAAATAAACAGCGCTCCTCAGGCAGGCGTTGCGGATGAATTCTCTTTCCTGCTCTCGTCGATGCTGAAAACGGCGCAAAGCGGCACGCCTTTGGAAACAGGGCTCATTGATACGGCTTCTGTTGGTCCTGTGCTTGCGGGTGGTGTGAAAGACAATCTCCTTGATACGGCATCTGATACTCCTGTGCTTGCGGATGGCGTCAAAGACAAGCCCCTTGAGGCCAGCCCTGAATCAGAAGAGACAGTTGAAGTGAAGGAGGACGGAGAGGCCTCCGTCGCTGACGCGCTCTTGAATGTTCTTCCAAATGAGCTTGGCGTTATTGCCGCTCCAGCAGAGCTTCCAGCGAATGTGCCTGTGACTGCGCCTTTCAATGGATTTTACGAGACCAGCCTTCCACAGACGCAAGTTCCTTTGATGAACCCGGCTGTTCAGGGGCGCGTTGTTGACACTAACGCCAGTAAGGTAGCCGCGCTTCAAGCTGACTCAGTAACGGCAGGCGTCAATGTCAGGGCAGGGCATACTGAAAAATCACCTGAAAAAGCGCAAGCCCCCATGAGCGAAAAAGGCAGAGTAGAGCTTGCCGAAAGCCTTTTACACGGCCAGCCGCATCAGGAGCATTTTGAGGTAGAGATACCAGCTGAAGAGATATTGAAGCAATCAGTGATAGAGCCCGGGGCCGGGCCAGCCATAGCGGCTTCTGAAACAAAGGCCGAAGCCCCGCACTCAAGCGCCGCGCTCTCACAGGTATTTGAGCGCGAGCCTGTCGAACGCTTAGAGCATTTTGGCAATGCTGAAAAAGCCACCACTGACCAGGTCAGGGGCCAGCAGGCCGAGATGCCCGGATTCGCGTTCCAGGGGTCAGAGGGCCAGAGCCAAAATGAAACAGATGCTTCCAGAAGCCAGACTGTTCAGGAAACGCAGGCCGGAAAGCCTGAGAACATCGTAAGCAGCATCAGCTTTGAAAAGATCATTGACTCGCCCGCCAGCCAGCCTTCTGCTTCGCCAGTAAGGGTCGCGCCTCTTGCGGCCGAGGTACAGGAAAAGGTCCAGGCAGGCATCAAGGTGTCCGTCGAGCAGGGCGGCGGCGAAGTGAAGATGAAGCTCAACCCCGAGTCGTTAGGCGAGGTACGCATAAAGCTCAATGTCACCTCCGGTATTGTAAAGGCCGAGATAACAGTCGAAAACACCGAGGTCAAGCGCATCATCGAATCTGACTCCGCCTTTTTGAGGGATTCACTCGGCGCGCACGGCCTCACGCTCGATAAATGCGTCGTAGAGGTAGGCAGGTCTTTTGAGGCTGGAAACCACCGCGATAAAAACGGCGAATCTTTTTACGGGGATGAGCAGAGGCCGATGAAAGACAGGGATGAAAAGGAAAACAGGGAAAACAGCGGCTGGCACAGGCATTTCAGGAAAAACTACGCCCGCCATGAAGACGGCGGCGTGGACTTCTTTATTTAGGTTGAAAAGGAGAGGGCAATGATCGAAGGGTTAGGCGTATACGGTTCAGCAACTGGCAACATGGCAAAGACAAAGAGCGCGGAAGCGGCAATGGGCAAGGACGCTTTCCTGAAGCTCCTGGTGACCCAGCTCGAAAACCAGGACCCGTTGAACCCGACGGACAACACCGAGTTCGTGGCTCAGCTCGCGCAGTTCAGTTCGCTTGAAGGCATACAGAACCTGAACACTTCCCTTGGAGACATGAAGGGGAGCATGAACGCGCTCCAGGAATTCGGCTCTGCTTCCCTTATAGGCAAGAACGCTAAAGCCGAGTCTTCTTCCTTCGTATACGGCGGCGCACCCAGAAAGCTCGGGTTCTCACTCGGCTCAGATGCCAGCTCCGCAACCCTTATCATAAGGGAGCCTTCCGGAAAGGCCGTAAAGGAAATAGAGCTGGGCCAGCTTAAATCAGGGTACAACGAGGCCGAATGGAACGGCACCAATACAGGAGGAACCCAGGCTAACCAGGGGCTGTACAGTTTCTCAGTGGAGGCTAAAGGGGCTGACAGCAAGGCAGTAGACTCCAAGACCTTTATCAAAGGGCCTGTAACGGGCGTGAGCCTCGGGGGAAGTGAGGCCATCTACATAGACGGGCTCGAGATCTCCAGGGACCTTGTAACGGAAATATACTGATAAATTGAAAAAAACAGGATTGAGAAAAAGGAGGATATAAAAAATGCAGTCATCCCTTTATACCGGAATAAGCGGCCTCAACGCAAACATGTCGAACCTTTCGGTCATCGGCAACAACATATCGAATGTCAATACAGTTGGCTTCAAGGGCAGCCGCGTGACCTTCGGCGATGTGCTGAGCCAGACTCTCACGGGCGGGTCAGGCACAAACCAGGTCGGCCTCGGCGTATCAATGGGCAGCATCCAGAAGGTCTTCACTCAGGGCGCGTTCGAGACGACCGGAAACACGCTGGACCTTGCCATAAGCGGCAACGGCTTTTACATGGTGACAGACCCGACCCTGAACTCGACTTACTACACCAGGGCAGGCCAGTTCTCAACCGACAAGGACGGCTTTATCACGAACCCTGAGGGACTGAGGCTCCAGGGTTATCTGGCGAATGCCGCCGGTACGCTCCAGAACACGGTCCAGGACCTTCAGCTCACTACCAAGACCATTACCCCGAGCGCAACTACGAGCGCGATCCTGAACGCGAACCTCGACTCCAACGCGCCGGTCACGGGTTTCGTCTTCACCTCAGGCACGAACGACCAGATTACATTTGATGTGGCAGGCGTCCCCCAAACCGCAAGCCTCGTGACCGACGGAGGCCTCGTCTCCGGCGGGGCGGCAACGGGCGCGGATGTGGCGGCCGCGATAAAATCAGCGCTTCAGGCCCAGAACGGCAACGGTGATACCTATACCGTCGACTACGACGACCAGACCGGCATATTCACCATAGCGAACGACACCGGCAACGCCGCAAACATAACAATAGACTGGGGAGCGTCCACTTCCGCTACTCTCCTGGGCTACAGCGGCGCGGGCATGGCCGCCATAGCCGTTGGCGCTGACGACGCGGCAGCGGTAAAAGCCGCTGGCGGGGCTTTCGACCTCAACTCCGCTGGAGACACTTCAAACTTCTCGACCCCGGTCACGGTCTATGATTCTCTCGGAAACGACCATGTCGTGACGCTGTACTTCAGGAAGGACAACCTTGGCTCTGCCGGAAACACCTGGGAGTGGTTCGGCGTGGTCGACGCCGCCGAGTCAACGAGCGGGACGACCGAGATACAGGCGCAGGGCTCAGTGACCTTCAATACGAGCGGCGCGCTATATTCCGAAAGCGGCGTCACCTACCCTACAGGAGGGTTCAACTTCACGGGAGGAGCGCTTCAGAGCCAGATGATCGACTTTGACTTCGGTACTTCTATAACCCAGGGCAGCACCGGGACCGACGGCACGACCCAGTACGGCACCACAGCCGGGGTTTCCATGCTGACCCAGGACGGCTATTCTTCCGGCACGCTCCAGAGGATAAGCATCGGCCAGGACGGAGTCCTGAAGGGCATCTTCTCGAACGGCAACGACCTCACCCTGGGCCAGGTCCTTCTGGCTGACTTTGCGAGCTCGACAGGCCTTGAAAGCGCTGGCATGAACCTTTACAAGGAGACCTATGACTCGGGCCAGCCCCTCATCGGCGGGCCGGGCAGCGCCGGAAGAGGGCTTGTCAAATCAAGTACCCTCGAGCTTTCGAATGTAGACATAGCCCGTGAGTTCGTGAACATGATAACCGCCCAGAGGGGTTTCCAGGCTAACTCAAAGATAATAACCACCACCGATGAGATTCTGGCGGAGCTTGTGAACCTCAAGAGATAAACGGTTAAGCTGAAGCTTCAAAGGCGGGGGAGAATGAGGCCCCCGCCTTTTTTATTTTGCTTGGCAGCCTTAAAGTCATATTTCTGACGCGCCTCCCATTCAATTCCTTGACCAACATACGCCCTCTCGCCACGGACCCTTCTTGCCGCTAAGTAAATAATCAATAGTTTCGATAAGTTAAGGTTTATATGTCAACCCTTCTGTGATGTGGCACGGGGTTTGCAAAAGCAATGTGCATCCAGGAATCATACAGGCCTTACAGGGCCGCCAGAAAACAAGGAGGTAAGTATGGCAGCTGAAGTCGATAAGAAAGAGGAATCTACCGCCCCGGCCAAAAAGGGCAAGGGGCTCCTGATAGCGATCATCGCGGTAGCGGTAATAGGGGCGGCGGCCGGAGCGTACTTCATTTTTGGCGGCAAAAAGAGCGCCCCCGCGGAAGGCCATGGCGCCGAAGCGGAGGCATCGTCCCATGAAAGCCCTGCGGGTTCTCACGGCGAACCGGCCGCTAAAGACGGCGGCCTCTTTAACCTCGAGCCGTTCATCGTTAACCTTCAGGACAACTCGGGCACAAGGTATCTGAAGCTGACCATAAACCTTGAACTCTCGGAAGGGGCAAGCGCGGCGGACCTCACAGCCCAGGCTACCCAGATAAGGGACTCGCTCATAATCCTTCTCAGCTCCAAGAGCTACACGGACATAGGCACCGTCGAAGGCAAGTACCTCATGAGGGACGAGATAGTGGCGAGAGTCAACCAGTTCCTCAAAAAAGGCAAGGTCAAGACGGCGTACTTCACTGAGTTCGTAATCCAGTAACCCGGGACGGATACAATGGCAGAGCAGATACTCACACAGATTGAAGTAGACGCGCTCTTGAGGGGCTTATCCAACGGCGACATCAAGACCGAGGCGGAAAAGCAGGCAGAGGAAGATTACGGCGATGTCAGGCCCTATGACTTCACCAGCCAGGACAGGGTGGTAAGGGGCAAGTTCCCGGCTCTCGAGATGATAAACGAGAAGTTCAGCCGGTCGCTCCGCAGTTCGGTTTTCAACCTCCTCAGGCGCTCGGTAGATATCTTCTCCGAAGGGACCAGGACAGTAAAGTACGAGGAGTTCCTCCGGAACCTCCAGGTACCTTCGAGCCTAAACATATTCCAGCTCTATCCGCTCAGGGGATATGGCCTGCTGGCCATAGACCCGTCGCTTGTCTTCATAATTGTGGACAGCTACTTCGGCGGCGACGGCAGGTTCCATACGAGGATAGAGGGCAGGGACTTCACCAATGTCGAGCAGGCGGTCGTAAAGAAGATAGTTGATGTCATCTTCCAGGAAATGAACGAGGTATGGAAGGCCGTCGAGCCGGTGGATTTCAGGCTCACGAGGAGCGAGATGAACCCGCAGTTCGTGAACTTCATCGGACACGCGGAGCATGTCATCATCTCAGCGTTCAGGATGGAGATAGAGTCGGCGTCCAACAGCTTTTTCTTCTGCCTTCCGTATTCGACCATAGAGCCGATAAGGGACAAGCTCCTCGGCACACAGAGGATAGACGCGACTGAAATAGACGCGAAATGGACGGAAAACCTCAAGGACCAGTTCTGCGGCGTGGCACTGCAGCTCACCAGCGACATTGGAAAAGCCGAGATAAGCGTGAATGATCTGGTGGGCCTCAAGGTCGGCGACATAATCCAGCTGGACAGGAAGGCTAAAGATTTTCTTGAAGTGAGCATCGAGGGCATACCTAAGCTGCTGGCAAGGCCTGGAGTCATGGACAGCCAGTACGCGGTAAAGGTGATGGACCTCATAAAGGAAAGGGGTTAAGCGATGAACGAAGAATTGGATTCACAGAGCGGAAGCTCGATAGACGACGAATGGGGCGCGGCTTTTGCCGAGGAAAAGCAGGCCCAGGAAAAAGTTCAGGAAATTCCCCAGCCAGCGCCGCAGGTTCAGCCCCAGAAAAGGGATGTTGTGGTAAGGCCCGCGAGTTTCGGCAGCGTAAAGAACGAAAACAACGGCCAGATAGCGAACATGGACATGATACTCGACATACCCCTTACCGTGTCGGTCGAGCTGGGCAGGATGAAGATGATGGTCAAGGACCTTCTGCAGCTCAGCCAGGGCGCGGTGGTGGAGCTTGAAAAGCTCGCCGGAGAATCGATGGAGATACTCGTGAACGGCAGGCTCATCGCAAGGGGAGAAGCTGTCGTAGTCAACGACAAGTTCGGCGTGAAGCTCACCGATATCGTGAGCCCGTCCGAGAGGATAAGCAGGCTGAAATGACCGACTCTTACCTGTACCTTCTCGTCAAATCCATACTGACCCTGCTGTTCGTGCTCGGACTCATGGGGGCTGCCCTTTACGCCCTCAGGCTGTATATGAGGAAGTCCGGCGCCACCTCGGCAAAGGCACAGAAAGCGCCGGTGAGAGTCATCACCACGGCGTTTATGGGCCCCAAGAGGAACATAGCGGTCGTGGAAGTGGCAGGAGAAGTGCTGGTACTGGGGCTTACCCCGCAGTCGATAACCTTCCTTACAAAGGTCGAGGACGCCGGGGCGAAAGAAGAGCTTATAAAACTCGGCGAAAACAGGAAAAAGCCGCTTCTCGGGCTTCTGCAGGGCGGCATATGAAAATGAAAAGACTCTCTACCATATTATTGACGGCAATTACGGTATTCACAGCGGGCAGCGCCTTCGCGGCAGACGCGATAGGCCTCCCGAATGTCAGCCTGACGCTAGGCGGGGAAAACTCACCCCAGGGGCTTGCGACCGCAATTCAGATCGTTCTCCTCCTCACGGTCCTGACCCTCGCTCCCGCAATCCTGCTCATGATGACCTCGTTTACGAGACTCATCATCGTCTTCTCCCTTTTGAGGCAGGCTCTTGGGGTGCAGCAGGCCCCGCCTAACCAGGTGCTTATCGGGCTGTCTTTGTTTCTTACTTTTTTCATAATGTCACCGGCGCTCACCAAGATAAACACTACGGCGCTCCAGCCTTACATGCAGGGCACCATCAGCCAGGAAGCGGCCATGACAGGCGCTCTCGCCCCGCTTCGCGAATTCATGCTCAAGAACACGAGGGAAAAGGACATGGAGCTGTTCCTGAAGCTCTCGAAGTCCGAAACCCCGAAAGTGAAGTCTGATATTCCGACGCTGGCCCTCATACCGGCGTTCGTTACAAGCGAATTAAAGACCGCGTTCCAGATCGGCTTTCTCATTTACCTGCCTTTCCTGGTCATAGACATGGTGGTCGCGAGCGTCCTCATGTCGATGGGTATGATGATGCTCCCGCCGGTCATGGTCTCGATGCCATTCAAGCTCATGCTCTTCGTGCTGGTCGACGGCTGGTACCTGCTGGTCGGCTCGCTCGTGCAGAGCTTCGGTTAAGGAGAAAGCTATGACGCCTGAATTCGTAACAGCCATAGGCAAGGAGACCATAGAGGTCATCCTTCTGGTCTCGGCCCCGGTCCTCATTGCCGGAATGGTAGTGGGCCTCATCATCAGCGTATTCCAGGCCGTGACCCAGATTCAGGAGATGACCCTGACCTTCGTGCCCAAGATAATAGTGGTCTTTCTTGTGCTGCTGGGGCTGGCCCCCTGGATGATGGAGATAATGATCAAGTACACAAGCAACATATTCCTGAACATTCCCAACTACATCAGGTAAATGGATATTACAAACTACATGCTGGCTAATTATTCGACCTTTATCTTCGTGCTCGCTCGCACGGGGTCGATCCTCATGACGGCGCCGATATTCAGCGCTTTCAACATCCCCATGCAGGTGAAGCTCGGCCTTATTCTTCTGCTGGCGCTTCTTCTGACTCCGCTTGCGCCGGTTGTAGCGGCGCCTCAGACTTTTACCGGCATTATCATGGGCCTGGCAGGCGAGTTAATGATAGGCGCGGCCGTAGGACTGGCGATAAAGTTCGTCTTCACCGGGATAGAGTACGCCGGGCAGGTAGCGAGCTTTCAGATGGGAATCGGCATGGCGAGCGCGTACGACCCCATCAACAGCGCTCAGGTCACGGTCCTTGGAAAGCTCATGAGCATATTGACGCTCCTTATCTTCCTCACCGTGAACGGCCACCTCATGGTCATTATGGCTCTGGAAAAGAGCTTTGAAGTGATACCCCCTTACGGCTTTACGCTCTCGGGCACGCTCATGGACAGCCTCATCATCTTCTCCAGGGAGATATTCATACTGGGCCTCAAGTTCTCGGCCCCGGTCGTGGCGATCCTCATATTCGTCAACCTGGCGATGGGCATAATGGCCAGGACGGTCCCGCAGCTTAATATGTTCGCGATAGGTTTCGCCGTGACCATATCGGTCGGCTTCGTGATGATACTCATCTCGATGCCGGTTTTCGAGGACGCTGCCATAAGCGTTTTCGACCGCATGTGGCAGGGCGTTGATAATCTTTTAAGGGTGATGTGATGGCCGACAACGACCAGGAACGCACAGAACAAGCCACATCCAGAAGAAGAGATCAGGCCCGCCAGGAGGGCAACTTCGCCTCCTCGAAGGAGGTCTCTACCCTTTTCATGGTCGGCGCCGGCGTTCTGGTCCTGTACTTTTCCGGCCTCTGGATGTTTTCCGGGCTTGCCGACATCATGAAGAAGTGTTTCCACCTTTACAAAGGCGAGCTGACGGTATCTGAGCTGCATACCATATTCAAGGACCTCTCCTTCAGCTTCCTGATGATAATCGCTCCGGCTCTCCTGATACCGATTTTTGGCGCGATCTCCTATGTGCTCCAGAACGGCATCAACTTCACCGCAAAGCCGCTCGAGCCGGACTTCAAGAAGATAAACCCGATATCCGGCTTTAAAAAGATAGTCTCGCTCAACGCGCTGGCAGAGCTCGTCAAATCCATACTCAAAATATCCATCCTCACTTATGTCGTCTTTGCCGCCGTCAAGAAGGAATGGGCAAACATGCCCATGCTGATTGACATGGAAGTGGCAGGCTCGGCCGCCTATATCGCACAGGTCAGCTTCACCATCATGGTCAAGACAGTCTGGGTGCTCGTCGTGATAGCAATCCTCGACTACGCCTACCAGAGGTGGAACTTCGAGAAGGGCCTCAGGATGAGCAAGGAAGAGATTAAAGAGGAAATGAAGGAGACCGAGGGAGACCCCATCATCAAGGCCAGGATCAAGTCCATGCAGAGGGAGATGGCCAGGAAGAGGATGATGGCTGATGTGCCCAAGGCCGATGTAGTAGTCACCAACCCGACGCACATTGCCGTGGCTATCAGGTACGACAGGGAAAAGGGCAATGCTCCGATAGTCGTCGCCAAGGGCGCGGGGTATGTAGCGGAGAAGATAAGGGAGATCGCGAGGAAGCACGGCGTGCCTGTACTTGAGAACAAGCCGCTCGCGAGGACCCTGCACAAGACTGTCAAGGTTGGGATGGAAATACCGGCAGACCTGTACAAGGCGGTAGCGGAAGTGCTCGCTTATGTATACAGGCTCAAGCAGAAGAGGAAGTAAGCGATGGCAGGTTATACGGACAACGCGATATTTAAAAGAGGGGCCGACCTGGCGTTGCCGCTGGGCATAGTGGGGATATTGTTCGTGATGATCCTCCCCATCCCGACGCTGCTCCTCGACCTGTTCCTTACATTCAACATCACGGCTGCCATTATCATCCTGCTGGTCGCGGTGTATGTCAAGAAGCCTCTTGATTTCTCGACCTTCCCCATTCTGCTTCTGGTCACGACTCTTTTCAGGCTCTCACTGAATGTAGCCTCCACGAGGCTCATCCTTCTTCACGGCGCTGAAGGGCCGGAAGCGGCCGGACAGGTCATAAAATCTTTCGGAAACTTCGTCGTTGGCGGCAACTACGCTGTGGGCTTCGTCGTATTCGCGATACTCGTCATCATAAACTTCATGGTCATAACAAAGGGCGCAGGGCGCATAGCAGAGGTAGCCGCAAGGTTTACCCTTGACGCCATGCCCGGAAAGCAGATGGCCATCGACGCCGACCTCAACGCCGGGCTCATAGGCGACGAGGAAGCCAGGAAGAGAAGGAAGGAAGTAGCCCTTGAAGCGGACTTTTACGGAGCCATGGACGGAGCGAGCAAATTCGTAAGGGGAGACGCGGTAGCGGGCATACTCATAGCCGTAATAAACATCATCGGCGGCATCATAATAGGCGTGCTCCAGCAGGGGCTCCCCGTAACTGAAGCGGCGGCCACATACACGCTCCTTACGGTCGGCGACGGGCTTGTGGCCCAGATTCCTGCCCTTGTCATCTCTACCGCCGCCGGTATCGTCGTGTCGAATGTCAACTCCGGCACGGGCCTTTCCGAGAGCATAGGCAAGCAGTTCGTCCTTAACCCCAAACCGATACTTATAGCTTCCGGCATCCTGTTTATCTTCGGTCTTGTCCCCGGCCTCCCGCATGTGGCATTCCTCGTTCTTTCGATAGCCACGGGAGCCGTCGGTTATCTCGTGTACAAAAACTCCGAGGCAAGGGATGCACAGGAAGCTTCTGACAAGGAAAAGGCCGCCAGGCCTGCCCCGAAGAAGGAAGCCGCCGACGAAGTGCCGCTCATCGATACCCTGAGTTTAGAGGTCGGCTACAGGCTCATCCCTCTGGTTGATTCATCGGAAGGCGGCGAACTGCTTGAGAGGATAAAGGCCATAAGAAGGCAGTTCGCCGAGGACATGGGCATAATGGTCCAGCCCGTGCATATAAAAGACAACCTGCAGCTCAAACCCTCCGAGTATGTCTTTCTCGTAAAGGGAGTAGAGGTAGCAAGAGGCGAGCTGCTCGCGGGCCATTCTCTCGCTATAGACCCCGGCACGGCGCAGCCCGGCTTAGAGGGGCTTGCGACAACCGACCCGGCTTTCGGTCTGCCCTCGATATGGGTAGCCGACACGCAGGTAGAAAAGGCGCAGCTCATGGGCTACACGGTCGTGAACCATTCTGCGGTCATAGCGACCCATGTCACGGAAGTCATAAGGAGCCACGCCAACGAGATACTCGGCCGCCAGGAAGTGCAGGGCTTGCTGGATAAGGCAGCCAAGACGCACCCCAAGGTCGTCGAGGAGCTTGTGCCCGGCCTCATGAGCCTCGGAGCCGTGCAGAAAGTATTGCAGAACCTCCTGAAAGAGAGGGTTTCAATAAGGGACCTCCAGACCGTGCTAGAGACGCTCGCGGATTACGCGACGATGACCAAGGACACCGACCTCCTTACCGAATATGTGAGGATGAACCTCGCCAGACAGATATCAAAGTCCCACGCGGGAGCCGACTCTTCCATACAGGCCCTGGCTTTGAGCACGGAGATAGAGGAAGCCATATCAAAGTCCATACACGAGACGCCCCAGGGTTCTTTCATGACGATAGAGCCTGCCGCGGCGCAGAAGATACTCGGCAAGGTAAAGGACGCGCTTGAAGAGGCGATGTCAAAGGGCTACCAGCCTGTCCTGCTGGTCTCACATCAGACCAGGAGGTTCGTAAGGAGGCTGACTGAAAGGTCCTTCCCGGCCACAGCGGTCCTTTCTCACAGCGAGATATCGACCGGCGCAAGGGTGCAGACACTAAAAGTGGTGAGGTTGTAACATGCGGATAAAAAGTTTCACAGGCCCTTCCGTAAGGGAAGCGCTCAAACTGGTCAAGGCGGAATTCGGGGAGCACTCGCTGATACTCAGCAACAAGAGGCTTGCAACGGGCCTGTACGAAGTTGTCGGTGCCGTGGATTACGACCTTACCGGGTCGGTAGCCGTGGACTTGAAGGCTGCTTCAAACCGCTCCGGCTCAGCTGGGCAGGGCGGCAAGACCTCCAGCGTGAATGAGACGCCAAAAGGAGCGTCTTCCAGGGATTCAGGCAGGGATTCTGGTCAGGCTTTTAGCCAGGCAACAGGTACATCCATGGCGGCAGAGCTTAAAAAAGAGTTGAAAGAACTCAGCGAACTGAAGGACCTGTGCGTCTCTTTCGTCACCCGTTCCGGCAGCCCGGTGTCCGATGTGTTCAACAAGCTCGAGGAAAACCTCGTCAAAAACGGCGTTGACAAACGCCTGGCCAGAAAGATCCTCATGAACACTCTGTCCGGGGCCACGAAGGAAAAGACTGCTGACATCATGTACCTGAAGGCGTGCATGAGGAAGAAGGTCTACGAAAGAATAAAAGTAAAAGACCCGCTCGCGGCCAGAGGCGTGGTGGCCTTTGTCGGCCCCGAGGGCGTCGGCAAGACGACGACGATAGCGAAGCTCGCGGCGCATCACGCCTTGAAAGGCAAAAAGCGCATGGCCCTTCTTACGATGGATACCTACAGGATAGCCGCCGCCGAGCAGCTCAAGGTATACGGAAAGCTCATAGGCGTGCCTGTCGAGGTCGCCAGGGACATAAGGGAACTCAAGTCTTTCATGTCCAGCCACAGGGACAAGGACCTGCTTCTTATCGACACCGCGGGGCGGGGCCAGAAAGACGCCTCCAGGATGAACGAATTGAAGCTGCTTGCGGACGAGTGCCCGGAGATGAAGTTCAACCTGGTGCTCAACTCCCAGACCAGGGACGAGTCCATGTACGAGAGCGTCAAGGGTTTCGGAGCGCTCCCCATCGACTCGCTTTCTTTCACGAGGCTTGACGAGGGAAGCGCCCACGGCTCTATCCTGAACGCGATGGTGCTGGCGCAAAAGCCTATCGCCTACCTGTCGACGGGAAGCCGCGTGCCTGAAGACATTGAGACGGCTTCAAGGGAAAGACTACTCAGCTTTTTTATGCCGAATTAAGGAGATTCATTGAATGGACCAGGCATTGAAATTAAGGAGTTACGCTCAAGTGGAAAATGAGATGGCGGGTACCGGCACCAGGGTCATAGCCGTGAGCAGCGGCAAGGGAGGGGTTGGCAAGACCAATTCGGTCGTGAACCTCGCCATCGCCTTCTCAAGGATGGGGAAAAGGGTCCTGCTGCTTGACGCGGACCTGGGACTCGGGAACCTCGATGTCCTTCTCGGGCTTGCCCCGAGATACAACATCAGCCATCTGCTTAGCGGAGAAAAAACGATAGACGAAGTGCTGGTCGAAGGCCCGGAGGGAATAATGATACTCCCTGCGAGCTCGGGCGTGCACGAGCTTACCGATTTGGGCGCGGAAGAGAGAATAGCGCTCGCTTCCCACCTCGAGTCCCTTGGCGAAGGCTTCGATATCTTGATCATCGACACTGGCGCGGGCATCTCAAACAATGTCCTTTTCTTCAACTCGTCCGCCCAGGAGATAGTCGTGGTGGTTACTCCCGAGCCTACATCGATAACCGACGCGTACGCGCTCATGAAGGTGATGTTCCAGAGACACGGTGAGAGGAGGTTCAGGCTTCTTGTCAATTCAGTCAAGACGCGCAAAGAGGGTGTGGAGGTCTACAGGAAGATAAGCCTCGCGGCCGAGCGGTTTCTCAACATATCGGTCGAGTATCTGGGTTCAGTACTGCTGGATGAAAATGTAAGCAGGTCCGTAATCAGGCAAAAGGCGGTCATGGAGCTTTATCCACAGACCAAGGCAAGTCAATGTTACCAGGAAATAGCGAGGGAGATATGCGAGCTACCAGTGCAGAGCGGATTGAAGGGCGGAATGCAGTTTTTCTGGAGACAGTTCCTGAACAGGACTATCTGAAAAAAGACGGCAGGAAAAAGGCCAAGACTATGACAATGACAATGCTGAAGCCGGACAGAGACAGGCTCATGGAGCAGAACATACACCTGGTAAAGATAATCGCCTACCAGGTCGCGGTGAACCTGCCGCCCCATATCGATGTCAACGACCTCATCAGCGCCGGGACAATAGGCCTTCTGGAGTCCATCGACAGGTTCGATTCCTCTAAGGGCGTCCAGTTCAACACCTACGCTTCCATCAGGATAAGGGGCGCGATAATGGACGAACTGCGCAGCATGGACTGGATGACGAGGTCCATGAGGGACAAGTCCAATCAGCTGGAAAAGGCCTATGTGGAGATCGAAAGGAAAACCGGCAGGCCGGCCGAGTCGGAGGAGGTAGCGAAGTTCCTCGACATCTCGACGGACGCACTGAACACCATCCTGAGCCAGGTGAGCGCGTTGAGCGTTTTAAACCTCGAGGACCTGGGAGTCAACTACGACGACGGCATGGACATCCTCGAGTGCATAAAGGACCCGGAAGGCAAGGACCCGATGACCATCGTTAATTTTAACGAGATCAAACGGAAGGTCGCCGAGGCCGTGGAAACGCTCCCTGACAAGGAAAAACTCATCATATCTCTGTACTATTACGATGAGTTGACCTTGAAGGAAATTGGCAAGGTGCTGGATATTACAGAGTCCAGGGTATGCCAGCTGCACAGCCAGACGATGCACAGGCTCAAGGGCAAGCTGAAAAAATGCGTGGGAGCGGGCATATAAAGCGGGAAAACATTCAAGGAAACGCGCTTCATTCCCGATACATATGAAAGGGTAGATATGGAAAACGCGAACACTTTCGTACAAATGCTGCATTCGGCTGACCCGAGCGTCCGGCGGGACGCCTGCGAGTCCCTGGGGGAAGGGCGAAGCCCGGAATCCGTCCCGCAGCTCGCATTGATGCTGCGCGACGGCGACACCGGGGTCAGGGAGTCAGCCCTGAACGCTCTTATCGCCATCGGAGGCAGAAAAGTCGCGGAGGCGGTAGCCCCGCTCCTGAGGGAAGAAAGCTCGGTCCTGCGCAACATGGGGATCGAGATACTCGAGCTCATAGGGCCAGAGGCGTTCCCGGCCATAGCTTCGCTCCTTAACGACCCGGACGACGATGTTGTGAAGTTCGGCGTCGACATAATCGCTAATACGCGCGAGGAGCGCGCCATCGGGCTTTTGTTCGCGCTCATAAACCACGCCAACCCGAATGTCAGGGCCTCTGTTGCCGTATGTCTCGGCAGGCTCAAGGCCGCTTCAAGCGTGCCGGTGCTCCTTTCCGCGCTGAACGACAGCGAAGAATGGGTAAGGTTTTCCGCGGTCGAGGGCCTCGGTCTCATCCAGGACAGGCGGGCTTTGACGCCGCTCCTCAAGCTCATCGAAACCGACTCTGGCCTCATAAAAGAGGCTGCCATAGACGCCGCCGGAAGGATAGCGGCCCCAGAGGATGCGTCCACGGTCCTCCTGAAGCTCGAACCTCTGGTCAAGAAGGGAAAAATATTCAATATCCCTGCCGTCATAGAGCTTCTGGAAAAGGTAGTCACTCCTGGTTCGGATTTCCGTCCGGGCGCGGAATTCAAAAAAACATATTTTAACATGTTCGCCAGGGCAGTCGAAGAGGGCGACAGGTCGGAGAAGATCAAGGCATTGAAAGGGATAGCCCTTTTAAAGTCGCCTGAGGGCCTCCAATCGGTATTCAATTTCATCGACAGCCTGAACGATATAGACGAGGACACTGAAGAGTTCCTTGTTGATACTATTGTTTCGATAACCGGCCGCGGCCCGTTGCCTGGGATATTCATGGAAAGGCTGGCCAAAGGCGCAAAGAGCCTCAAGATAATTGTCAGGACCCTCGGGGAGCTGAAATCCAAAGAGGCTGTTCCGATACTGAAAGAACTCATCGGCAAGGTGGCCAAGCACGAGCTGCGCGAGGTCGCGGCCGCGCTTGAGGCTATCGGCTCTCCGGCCGCCATAGATGTCCTGTACCAGTCGCTCAAGAATTCTGACGGGCACACGAGAAAGATTGCGGCCAGGGCGCTCGCGTCTCTGGCAGGCCCTTCAGCCGTGCCGAACCTTTTCGAGACTCTCCGCTCCGAGGTGTACAGGGATGTAATGGAGGAAGTCACGGATGTGCTTTCCACCATTCCGTCGGAACCCGTCAAAAAGGGGCTTTGCGCTTTGCTCGTTAGCGAAAATGAGGCGCTGCGCGAGATGGGCGCCAGGGGCCTGGGGAGCATAGGCGACGAAGAGAGTCTCAGATATCTGATAAAAGCAGCGGGAGACTCGAGCCCGGCCGTAAGAAAGGCAGTCTATAAGTCAATGGCAAGGCTCGGCATCCCGAATGCCGTGGACGAGATAGTAAAAGGCCTCGAGGACAGTGACGACGATGTCAAGCTTTCGGTGATGAAGGGGCTCGGCGGCTGGACCGGAGAGCGGATAAAGGCGGCCCTGGTCTCTTCTCTCGGCGACCGCAACATCTGGGTCAGGTATCACGCCGTAGTGCTTCTCGGAGAACTCGGCGACAGTGATGTCGAAGAGCTGATAGTGGAAAAATTACTCAAGGATGAGGCGCCCGTGAAGGCAGCCGCCGCAAAGGCGCTTGAGAGGCTTGGCGCGGTAAGCGCGGCCGCGCATCTCGAGCAGTTCCTGAGCCACCCTGACCCGAGCGTCAGGGGAGCGGTGGAAAGCGCCCTGGAATCCCTTAGATGCTGACACTTGGAGTTAACAGCAAGCCCCGGCTTTCGAACGAGACCTTCGGGCTTCTGCGCGACATCATATACGCGAAGTGCGGAATTTTTTTCCCGGAGGCCAAAAAGTATTTCCTGGAGATGAGGCTTTTCCGCAGGCTCGAGGAGATGAGCCTCAAGTCCTTCGAGGATTACTATTATTTTATCACTTACGACAGTCAGAGGGCAAAGGAACTGCATAATCTTTTCAATTCGATAGTCACGAACGAGACAAGCTTTTTCAGGGACCTTCCCCAGCTCGACGCGTTCAGGAAGGGCGTGGTTCCGAACTTGCTTGACGAGAAGGCAAAGGCCGGGAGCAGGACGCTGAAGCTCTGGAGCGCGGCGTGCTCGACCGGCGAAGAGCCGCTGACGCTGGCGATGATGCTCCTGGAAGACGGCGTGCAGATAAAGGGCTGGAACATTGACATCCTGGCCAGCGATATAAGCGACAATGTCCTCAAGCCAGCGGCCGCCGGGGTATACGAAAAGTACTCTCTAAGAAATACGCCGGATAACTATCTGAGGAAGTACTTCCTGCAAAACGGCGAGAGCTACACGGCGGCAAGCAAGGTCCGCGAGCTCGTGAAATACAGGAAGGTGAACCTTATCGACTCTATAGAGATGCGGATGATTAAGGGCATGGACATAATCTTCTGCAGGAATGTGCTCATATACTTCGACGACAACTCGAAAAAAAAGGTCATCTCCCATCTTTATGACAGCCTCAACAAGGGGGGGTACCTCTTCGTCGGCTTCTCAGAGTCTCTTCACAATATAACAAGGCTGTTCAGGCCAGTGAGCGTAGAACGCTCGGTAGTTTACCAAAAAGTTTGAGGTGCGGCAGGCATGGATAAGAAAATACTGGTTGTCGACGATTGCGACACGACTCGAAAGCTCCTTTCCTACATCATAAGGGAGCGCGGCTACAAGATCATCAGCGCGACTAACGGCATCGAGGCGCTCGAGGTCATGGCGGCAAACGCCGTCGACCTCATAGTGACCGACCTCAATATGCCGCAGATGGACGGCTATGAGCTCTCGAAAAGCCTGCGCGCTCAGGACGCTACGAGGGAGATACCGATTATCATGGTCACGACGGAGGCCGGAGACGCGGACCGCAAGGCCGGGCTTGAGGCGGGGGTGACGACCTATCTTTCCAAACCGATATCCCCGCAGCGGCTTCTGTACGAAATAGAAAAGCTTATCTGACCGGAATTAAACAGAGCTCAATAACAAGGAGGCAAAATGCTCGACCAGAACATGAAAATACTCGTCGTCGACGACTTCTCAACCATGAGAAGGATTATAAAAAATATCCTGAGGGAGATCGGATATAACAATGTGGAGGAAGCCGACGACGGCTCCACCGCCCTCGAGAAGCTCAAAGCCGCGAAGTTCGACTTCGTAGTGACCGACTGGAACATGCCGAACATGCCCGGCATCGAGCTGCTGAAGGCGATAAGGCAGGACGACGGCCTCAAGGACACGCCTGTGCTGATGGTCACGGCCGAAGCGGCCAAGGAGAATGTCGTTATCGCGGTCGCGGCGGGTGTTAATAACTATATCGTAAAGCCTTTTACCGCCGCCGCTCTCAAGGAGAGGATTGACCTCATCCTTCAGAAGGTCAACGCGTAGCAGAGCCATTTATAAAAAATTATCGAATCCCCGGAGGAATAATAAATGAGCGGAAACTGGAACGAAGTGCTGAACAAGCTCCGCGGGGAGCTCTCGAGCCTCGCGAGCTTCATCGACAAAACCAGGCAGGGCATAGACACTATCGAGACGACCGTCAAGGTTGGCTCGGAGAAGTTCCCTGAGGCCTCAAACCAGCTGAGCGCGGTCACAGGCGAGCTCGAGAACGCCGCTAATGTGATAATGACCATACTCGAGGGGCTCATGTCCGAGCAGGACAGGGCCGACTCGCTGCTTAAAAAACTTTCTGAGTGGGCCGAAAAGTCAGGCGCGGCGGACAGGGAATCCGGTCTGTCCTTTATAGGCGACCTTCAGGCGATCAATGTGAAGACCAGGAGCGACATGATGGACATTTTTGCCAACATGTCCTTCCAGGACCTTACCGGCCAGAAGCTCAAGAAGGTAATAGGGTCGCTCGCCGTAGTCGAGAAAAAGCTTCTCGAGATGGCTTTGAGCTTCGGTGTTGGCAGTCTCGATGATGTACCCGCGGCCGGGGCAGGAGCAGGCGCGAAGACGGCGGAGATGCCGATCAACCAGGACATCGTAGACAGGCTCTTGAAAGAGCTCGGAGCCTGAGGAGCTTAGGTAGCGTTATGAGTTTTCCTATAGATGAGATGGATGACATTATAAATGACTTTCTGGCAGAAGCTTCCGAGTCTCTCGAACAGCTTGACCAGAAGTTCATGGACCTTGAAAAGCAGCCGAACGACCCTGCGCTGCTAAACGACATATTCAGGTCCATACATACTATCAAGGGCGCGGCAGGCTTCCTTGGCTTTCAGCAGATGGTCGATGTCACTCATTGTACCGAGGATGTCCTCAACAAGCTCCGCAAGGCCGAGATGTTCGTGACGCCCGGGATCATGGACGCTATCCTCCAGTCCGTCGACCTTATAAAGCTCCTCCTTAATAACATCAAGGAGAAAAACGGCAGGGAAGAGGACCTGAAGCCCACGGTCGCGCTCCTTCACGATATTCTCGAGGGCAGGTTCAAGGACGAGCCCACGGCCGCACCAGCCGTCCCGAAGGGGGCGGAAGCAGAGGAAGAGCACAAACAGGCCCGCCCTGACGAAGCCGCGGCGGCCACCAAGGAGCAGTCGATAAGGGTAGACCTGGACAGGCTGGATTCGGTCCTGAACCTCGCTGGAGAGCTTGTGCTTTCGAGGAACAGGCTCATGAGGCTCGGCGGCAAGCTTTCCGACAGCAGCGCGGAGTCAGACCTCCATTCGCATGTAAACGAAGCCATAGCGCAGCTCGATCTTGTCACAACGGACCTGCAGCTAGCCGTCATGAAGATGAGGATGCAGCCCATAGCCAAGGTCTTCAATAAATTCCCCAGGATGGTAAGGGACCTTGCCAGGCAGATGGAAAAGGAAGTCGAGCTCCATATAAGCGGTGAGGAAACAGAGCTCGACAAGACCGTTATTGAGGAGATAGGCGACCCGCTTGTCCACATCGTAAGGAACTCCATAGACCACGCCGTGGAGAGTCCGGCTGAAAGAGAGGCGAAGGGCAAGCCCAGGTGCGGGCGCGTGGAGCTCGCCGCGTACCAGGAGGGCAGGAATATAGTCGTTTCTATAATGGACGACGGCAAGGGAATGGACCCTGAGGCCCTGAAAAGGTCAGCCGTTGAAAAGGGGCTCATCCCTGCTGAAGAGGCCGAAAGGCTCACGAAGAGCGACGCGCTCAATATAATTTTTATTCCGGGTTTCTCGACCGCCAAGGCCGTCAGCAATATCTCGGGAAGGGGCGTCGGCATGGATGTCGTCAAGACCAATGTCTCCCGGATAAACGGCACTATAACGATAGATTCCGAGGTGGGCAAGGGCACGCGGATAACCTTCCGGCTCCCGCTTACGCTCGCGATAATACAGGCGCTTACGGTCGAGGCTGGCGGAGAAGTTTACGGAATACCTCTGTCGAATGTCATCGAGAATATAAGGGTGACGGCCAATGAGATAAAAAGCGTCGAGGGCAGGGAAGTAATAAACATAAGAGACAGAATATACCCGGTAGTAAGGCTCGGGAGCCTTGTGTCGGGCAGCTCTGCGCCGTCTGAGACCGAGTGGAAGTATATAGTCATAATCGGTATCGGCGAGAAGCACTTCGGCATACTCGTGGACAGGCTTCACGGCCAGGAAGAGATAGTGATGAAGTCGATGGGCGAGTACCTGAAGGGCACAGAGGGCGTTGCCGGAGCCTGCATAACCGGAGACGGCAATGTCATCCTGATACTCGATATGGCCGGCCTTCTTACATCCGTCCAGCGCGGATTCGTGCACTGATGAGGAGAATGATTTGTCCAAGATAAGAGTTCTTATAATAGATGATTCGGCCTTCATGCGCCGCGTCATAAGGCAGATGCTCGAAGACAGCGGCGATGTAGAGGTCGTTGGCGCGGCCAGGGACGGAGCCGAGGGCGTCGAGATGGCATTGTCGCTCAAGCCCGATGTCATTACGATGGACATCGAGATGCCGAGGATGAACGGACTTGAGGCCACCGAACGGATAATGGAGCAGATGCCCACGGCGATCATAATGGTGAGCTCTCTGACCGTCGAAGGCGCCAAGGCCACTTTTGAAGCTCTCGACAAGGGCGCCGCTGATTATATCTCGAAAAACCTTACCACTTCGGCGCTCGACCTGATGAAGATACAGGAAGAGTTTCTTGGAAAAGTCAGGGCCGTGGCGAGAAGGAAGCATTATTTTACATCGCTTCGTTTAATTAATAAACCCGCGCCGGTCGCGGCGGCCCATGCGCCGAGCGTCCCGTACCCGTCGCCAGCTAAGAAAAGCTTTGCCACCCAGAAGATGGCGTTCGTGGCCATAGGCGCGTCAACCGGCGGGCCGAGGGCTTTGCAGCAGGTGCTTTCCAATCTGCCTGAAGGGCTGGTCACTCCCTTTCTCGTGGCGGTCCACATGCCAAAGGCTTTCACCGGAGCGTTCGCCGAAAGGCTGAACGAGCTGTGCAAGCTCCCCGTTAAAGAGGCTGAAAATGGCGAGAAGGTGCGCCCCGGGCAGATACTCCTGTCGCCCGGCGGTTCGCAGACGAAAATAAGAAAAAGGGGGCTTATGGATTTCTATGTCCATATTGACGACGAGCCCAGGGGGTCCCTGTACAAGCCGTGCGTGGATGTCTGCATGAGCTCGGTCGCGGAGTGCTACCCCGGCAGGTCGATGGGCGTCATTCTTACGGGGATGGGGCATGACGGCAGGGAAGGGATGAGACTGATTAAGGAAAAGGGCGGAAAAACGCTCGCACAGAACGAGGAAACTTGCACGGTCTACGGCATGCCGAAGGCTGTCATCGACGCGGGCCTTGCCGATAAGGTGGTCCCGCTCGACAAGATAGCCGCCGAGATCGTGAACATGATCTGATATGGATATACTGACGATTATAGGTCTGGCGCTCAGTTTCGGAGCGATACTTGGAGGCCAAGTCCTCGAGGGCGGCTCCATGCATTCCATCATGCAGCTCACCGCGGCCATCATTGTCGTCGGCGGCACTTTTGGCGCTGTCCTCGTGAACTACCCCATGTCTTCCTTCATTCTTGCCCTCAAGAACGCCAAACTCGCGCTGTTCAACGGCAAAGGCGACCCGCACAAGATAATAAAGCTCCTGGCGGAGCTTGCGTCGGTCGCGAGAAAAGACGGGCTTTTAGCGCTTGAGACGAGCATCAAGAAAGTCGATGACCCGTTCCTGCGCAAAGGCCTCCAGCTCGTAGTGGACGGCACCGAGCCCAAACTTACCCGCGAGATACTCGAGATCGAGATAAGCCACGCTGAGGAATACAACCTGACTTCGGCCAAGGTGTTCGATTCCGCCGGAGGCTACGCGCCGACCATAGGCATCCTCGGAGCGGTCATGGGGCTTATCCATGTAATGGAAAACCTCGCGGACCCGACGAAGCTTGGCGCGGGTATCGCGGTCGCGTTCGTCGCGACTGTTTACGGCGTTGGCACGGCGAACCTCATCTATCTCCCGCTTGCCGGGAAGATGAAGCTCAAGATAAGGGAGCAGGTCATCATGCAGGAGATGATGGTAGAGGGCCTTATCTCCCTTTCCGAAGGCGAGAACCCGAGAAGGGTCGAAGAGAAGCTCACAGGGTTTCTCCGCGAGTCGCAGAAGAAGAAATAAAACGCATGACCGGGGCGCGGCTTTGCCCTTTTCATACCCGGAGATACGCTATGGCAAGGAAGAAAAGACACGAGGAGCACGAGAACCACGAGCGGTGGCTTGTTTCGTACGCGGACTTCATCACGCTCCTGTTCGCGTTCTTTACGAGCATGTACGCCATCTCGTCCGTGAACGAAGGCAAGTTCAGGATAATGAGCGATTCCCTGGCTATCGCTTTCAACCCGACCCTGTTCACCTCTTCAAAGGCAAAGGAAGGGCCGCGGTTCGTAACTGAGCAGCGCTCTCATGTCTCTAATGAGTTCAAGGACATGTTCACGAACAACTACCAGAAGATTCAGAACGCGCTCAAAGACCTCGAGGCCGACAAGAAGCTTACGCTTATTGAAGAGGAGAACAGGATAACCATAAGGATCTCCGAAAGCATGCTTTTCGAGCCTGGCACCGATAAGATAATGAAAGAGGGCCTTCCGGTAATTGACGAGGTCGCCGCCGTCCTTCGTGAGCTGCCGAACAGCATCAGGGTGGAAGGGCACACGGACAACATACCGGTCAACACCCCCCGTTTTCCGTCGAACTGGGACCTCTCCAGCGGCAGGGCGATAAGCATCCTCAAGTATCTTATCTCGCAGCACGGATATGACCCGAAGAAACTTTCAGCCCTCGGGTTCGGAGAGTACAGGCCTATCGATACGAACGACACGCCGAGCGGCAGGTTCAAGAACAGGCGCGTGGACATAATGGTCCTGAACGGTGACTCTGTAGAGCTTTAACCGCTGATAGCAGGCTCGCTTTTGCGTCAAGTGCGGCGTTTCCGAAACCATACGCACCCTCGATTTTCCTTTTCCAGCTTGCCCACGACAGCCAAGCCGCGGTTAACGCCACCGGCGAGTTTTCAAAAAAAACTTAAGTTTCTTCAGGAATCCACCGAATAAGTTTTTAAATCAAGATTTTTTTTGAAAGATGTTTTAACAAGGAGGTCTTGTCAAATGGATTTGAAAAAAGATTTTGACTCCAAGGAATTGCTTCAACTTGTCACCTTCAGGCTCGGGAACGAGGAGTTCTCTCTTGACATATTGAGGGTGCAGGAGATCATCAGGCACATGGAACTGACCAGAGTGCCGAGGACGCCCGACTTCGTCGACGGCGTCATAAACCTCCGTGGCCGCGTAATCCCGGTCCTTGACCTTCGCAAGAGGTTCGGGCTGCCCTCGGACGAGAAGACCAACGAGACGCGGATAATCGTCGTGGATGTTGACAACAAGACAGTGGGGCTGAAGGTTGACGCGGTCTCCGAAGTGCTCAGGCTCCCTGCGGATACGGTCGAGCCGGCGCCAGCCATAGTGACCGGCGCTGAGTCCGATTACATAAAGGGAGTGGGCAAGCTGGACGGAAGGCTGCTAATACTGCTTGATGTTGAGAAGATACTGACCAGGACCGAGCGTGACGCGCTTGGCCTTGTCGCCTAAATAGGGGGAAGCTGATGAATCTCAATTCGCTCAAGTCAAGGTTTGTTGGAAGTTACACCTTTCTTATACTGTTGTTCGTGATACAGCTGCCGATACTTTATCTTCTCGTCGGCGGCATGAGCAAGAAGTACGCCCAGGTTGAGACCGCCGGCGACCTGAAGAAGAGGGCCGTAGAGATAAACTACATCCTGAACCGCCACATAATGAATGGCGAAGAGGAGCAGGAGGCCGTCTTTCAGGCCAAGAAGGCCGAGTTCACCAAAATAGTGGAGTCCTTGAGGACCGGCACTGAGACCCTGCCGGCCATAAAGGATTCGTCAGCCCTTGCGAGCCTCGATACCGTCGAGAAGGAATGGAACGGCATGAGGGCATCGCTGGACGAGGCGATGGACGCGGGAGATACTCTGAGCCTGACGATGATCGACCTTGAGAAATCGACCTACCCGATGGTCGACAAGCTCAACGAGGTGGTCCACGGCATGGTGGCCCTCAGGGACCCGTCTTTAAGCAAGAATATAGACCTTTCAGGCTTTTTGAGGATGAGGACCGTAAACCTTTCGTACCTGATGGAACGGTACGCGAGGACGAATTACGAGTTAGAAGATATCACGGCGACAATCAACAAGACCATCAAGGAGTTTGACGAGACGCTCAACGGGCTCAGGTACGGCTCTGCCGCGCTCGGGCTTCGCGCCGTCAACGGGGGTATCGCGGCCAGGTTCGAGGGTATAGAGGACCTCTGGGGCAAGCGCAAGAGCCTCGTGGATATCGGCATGAAAAATAAGGTGGTCTTCGCGGGCAAGGTCAACAGCCTTTCGAACGAACATACCCCGAAGGTCGTGGCCGCCAGCGAGGACTTGACCAGAGTCATCGCGGCCAACGCCAGGAGCGGGGCCATGCAGGGCATAGTCATCATGGCCGTCACGGTCATTATCTCGATAGCCATGTCCGTGTTCTTCATGTGGACGACCAACAAGCACATGATAACGCCGCTCGTGAGGATAAAAGAGACCGTCGAGGACTTTACCAATGGCGACCTGACCAGGAGGGCCAATGTGAAGGTCAGGTTCCTCGGCAGGGAGTTCAAAGATGAGATAGTCTGCCTCGGGGACAGCGTTGACGCGATGGCTTCTCAGGTATCCAATGTCATCGGCAGGATATCGGACTCTTCGGCTCTTCTCGCCTCGGCCTCTGAGCAGCTTTCCGCCTCCTCCACGCAGATAGCGGAGGGCGCTGACAGGCAGTCAGGCCAGACCGCGCAGGTAGCTACTGCGATGGAAGAGATGAACGCGACCGTCATAGAGGTAGCCAAAAACTCCCAGCAGGTCTCGGAATCCGCGAGGAGCGCGCAGCACATAGCCCTGGACGGAGGCAAGGTAGTCGAGCAGGCGATCTCGGCCATGCAGGAAGTCTCCGAGTCAACCGAGATAACCGCCGAGACCATAAAGAAGCTCGGCAGGAGCTCTGAGGAGATAGGCACGATAGTTTCCGTCATCAACGACATAGCCGACCAGACCAATCTCCTGGCCCTTAACGCGGCCATCGAGGCCGCCAGGGCCGGAGAGCAGGGCAGGGGCTTCGCGGTCGTCGCCGACGAGGTCAGGAAGCTGGCTGAAAGGACCACCAAGGCCACTAAGGAAATAAGCGGGATGATAAGCACCATACAGACCGAGACCGGCAAGGCCGTTGACGCGATGGCTGAAGGCACCCAGAAGGTCGAAAACGGCGTGACTCTCGCCAACCAGGCCGGGGACGCCTTGAAGCAGATAGTCACCGGAGTCGAAAGCGTCACCGACATGATAAGCCATATTGCGACCTCAGCCGAGGAGCAGAGCTCGACCACGGACGAGATCTCCAGGAACATGGACTCCATAGCAGAAGTGGCCAAGTCCAATGTCTCCGCCATTGGCGAAGTGGCGAACGCCACGAACGAGATGGCGCGCCTCGCCGCGGAATTGAAAGACCTGGTAGCGAACTTCAGGATAACCACCCACGAAGCCGAGGTGAGGTCCATCGAACCCAGGAAGAAGGCTCACGCCAAGCTCACCCTTTTAAAGGCGAGCGGGGCGAACTAAAAGGAGACAGGCAATGTCAAACGCGGTTCAGAAATCCCAGCTCGACGATCTCATAGCTAGGACGCTGGAGCTTCCGGTCCTGCCGGCAACGACGCAGAAGGTCCTGGGGCTCATGTCAGACCCTGATGTGTCCATAGAGAAGGTAAAGAGGCTGGTTTCCACGGACCCGGCCCTTACGGCCAAGATACTGAAGGTCGCAAACTCAGCCTTCTACGGCAGCTACCGGAACATACAGAACCTGAGCCAGGCGATCCTCAGGCTGGGTCTGAACGCCGTAAGGAACATAGTTGTGGCTACCTCCATGAAGAATGTCTATAAGAAGTTCGGGCTTGCCGAAAAGCTCATCTGGGAGCAGATGATAGGCTCAGCCCTTGCGGCGAGCGTCATCGCAAGGCATACCAGGACGGTCGACCCCGAGGACGCCTTCATAGGGGGGCTGCTGCATGACATCGGCAAGGTCGTCGTCAATAACGAATACCCTGAAAAGTTCGCGAAGGTTATTGAAATGGTCTATAACGACCAGGTCTCCTTCGAGACTGCCGAAAGGGATATCTTCGAGTTCACCCAGAGGGAGGTCGGAGCTTTTGTAGTGAAGAAGTGGGGCTTCCCTGAAAACCTCGAACTGCTCATAAAATTTTTTGATGACAATGAGGCGCTGGCCAGGGACAAGCAGCTCTCTCACCTCGTGGCCATAATCACCCTGTCTGACAGGATGTGCCAAAAGTTTGGCATGGGATGGAGGAAAGCTGGCGCCTCAGAGGTCTCTTTCGGCAACCTTCCGGAGATATTGGGTCTCGATGAGGCGGTCATGCCGGAGTTAACCGAAAGCGTCAGGGCGGCATTCACACAGGGCACAGAGATTTATTAACCGTAAAATCAGCAAGTTAGACTTCCAGGGGGGCCATTCGGCCCCCCTTTTTTATTTCCGCTCGCCCACCTTTCATATAATCGCGTTTTTCCGGGCACGGCTCTTGCATATTATATCTTCCGACTGGTTCTCAATGAACTTAATCCGAGTGTATGAGGTGGCCGTTTATGATGCTCTGGGGTGTGATACTGCTCATCGTCAACCTGGTCCTGATCGGGTTCATCTTCTACATAATACTTTTCAGAAAGTCCGTTGCCAGGACCCAGGGCGCGCCTGCCGCCATACAGGACGAACTGGCTAAAAAGCTCAATGACGGGCTTTCCGAGGTTAAGACCGTTTTTGAAAAACTTGAGACCAGGAGCATGGACCTCTCAAGGTATGAAAACGGGCTCAGGGAGAGGCAGGCGATCCTCGAAGAGCTCATAGTCAAGGCCAAGGCGTCGGTTAACTCCCCACGGAGGGAAGCGCAAGCCGAGGACATCTACTCAAAGGCGCTGAAGATGCTCAAATCCGGCGTACCGGCAGGAGAGATAGCAAGGAGCCTGGGGCTTTTGAGCGGAGAAGCGGAGCTTCTGTCCTCGCTCCACAGGTCGTAGGAAAAAAATTCCCCTACCCGGAAGAATTGTTCCAGGGTGGGGACTTAAAAGCAGGCTTATAAGGGCTGGCACGGCAGTTGCAGTATTCAAGTATTTGACGCAATGAAGTTTCAGGGAGGCTTGAATGGACAAGGGCATATTCGTAGCTCTATCAGGGGCCGTGCTCCAGGAGCGGAGGATGGAGGTCCTTACGGACAACCTCGCCAATGTAAATACGACCGGCTACAAGGGGCAAAAGCCCCTTTTTGAGGCGTCGCTTCCCGACCAGTTCCGCATAAGGAACTTTGGCCGCCTTGGGGAAGTCTCGACAGACTATTCACAGGGCATATTGCAGAAGACCGAGAGGAAGCTCGATTTCGCCATCAGGGGAGACGGCTTTTTTGTTGTGGATACGCCTTTTGGCAAGGGCTACACAAGGGACGGAAGCTTCACTGTCGCCGCGGGCGGAGAGCTCCTCACAAGAGAAGGGTACCCGGTCCACGGCGAGGACGGCCCGGTGAAGCTCTCAGCCGCTGATGTTTCGGTCGACGCGCTCGGAAAGCTCAATTCCGGAGGAAAGACGATCGGGGCCTTGAAGCTCGCGACCTTCAACGACCTTACCGTATTAAGAAGGGAAGGGGGCGTTTACAGGGCCGCCCCTGGCGCAAAGGAGCAGCCTGTAAGCCCGAACACCCAGGTCGAGCAGGGCTTCGTTGAAACTTCGAATGTGAATGCCGTTAAGGCGATGACTACGATGATAGAGGCGATGAGGTCCTACGAGACCCATTCAAAGATGATTCAATCCATTGACGAACAGACCAGAAAGTCTATCGAAGAGGTCGGACGGGCTTCATAAAAAAGGAGGTTTACGGAGATGATAAGAGCTTTATGGACGGCTTCCACAGGCATGGAGGCCCAGCAGCTTAACATAGACATAATCGCGCACAACCTCGCGAATGTTAACACCACCGGCTTCAAGAAGAGCAGGGCAGACTACCAGGACCTCCTTTACCAGGAGATGAAATCGGCGGGCGCTTCTTCTTCGCCTTCTACGATGGTGCCGACCGGCATTCAGATAGGCCAGGGCGTAAGAACCGTGTCGACCGAAAAGCTTTTTAACCAGGGCAGCTTCAAACAGACGGAAAACCCGCTCGATATAGCCGTGGAGGGCCAAGGCTTTTTCCAGGTCACCAAGCCGGACGGATTGATGGCGTACACAAGGACTGGCGAGTTCAAGGTGGACAGCGAAGGAAGGCTTGTTACCTCGGACGGATACACGGTCGAGCCGCAGATAACCATTCCATCCGACGCCATGGCAATCACCATCAGCGCGGACGGAATCGTCTCTGTCACCCAGCCCGGCATAGCAACTCCGACCCAGGTAGGCAACCTCGAACTCGCCAGGTTCATCAATCCCTCAGGTCTGCAGCCCGTGGGCAGAAACCTTTACACTACGACGGCCGCCTCCGGCGAGGCAACGACATCGACTCCCGGCTCTGACGGGGCCGGCACTCTCGCGCAGGGCTTCCTCGAGATGTCCAATGTCAGCGTGGTAGAAGAGATGGTCAACATGATAGCCGCGCAGAGGGCGTACGAGATAAACTCCAAGTCAATACAGACGACCGACGAGATGCTCCAGACCGCCAATTCCATGAAGAGGTAACTGTGAAGCGCCTCCTTTACATAGCGGCGTTCCTCCTGACGCTTCTTTTTCCGGCGGCCTCAAACGCGTTGGTAGACGATTTCGTAACAGGCGAGCTTGCCTCAATGCTCCCCTGGGAGCGAGAAGCGATAGAGGTCGACGAGGTCGAAATACCGGGGTTTGCCGCTGGGAAAGGGGCCTCACTGAGTCTTGAGATGCCCAAAAGGCTAACAGGGCCGGGCAAGGTATCTTTCAAGGTCGAGGTGAGGGAAAAAGGCTCTCCTGCAAGGGTCTTCTGGGGCAGCGCGAGGGTCAGGGTTTTCAAAAAGGCGGTTGTGGCCCTTCGTCCCATGAAGGTCAGGACAAAGATAACGGCCGATGATGTCAAAACCGCGAGGGTGGAGTTAATCGAGGCTTCAAGCTCATTCGCCTCGGTGGATGAACTCTCAGGCATGGTCGCGAAAAGGCCCATAACAGCGGGCTCGGTCATAAAAAGGGAATTCGTAAGGCCCGAGACGGTCGTAAAGCGCGGCGAGAAGGTTGGGCTTATGATAGAAGGGCCGAGCATAAGGATAAGGTCTCACGGGGTGGCAACCGAGGACGGGCACATTGGCGGCACAATCGCCGTGCGCACCGCCTCCGGCAAGGAAGTCCCCGGACAGGTCACTGGCCCTGGTGAGATAGTCATAAGCTTTTAAGGCTTGAACAAAGCACGGAGATGACATGGCAAGGAAGTATATTTTCATAATCGCGGCTTCAGCGCTCCTGATCGGCTGCGCGGCCCCGCCGAAGCTCCAGAAGATCGACTCTTCCACCATACCTGTGAAGAGCGCCGCAGCGCCAACTACGACCGGCTCAATATGGCCCGGCGAGAACTCGAGGAACGCGCTCTTTCAGGACCTGAGGGCCAAGAATGTCGGAGATGTCGTAACCGTACAGATTACAGAGAAGACTAGCGCCATAAAAGAAGCTTCGACTTCGACATCCAGGCAGTCGACCGCCGATATCGGCATACAGAAGTTTCTGGGACTGCCACTGAACTTCGGCATGAGAGACTTCCTTGGCCAGGGCGCGTCCTTCAGCCCTGAGGTGCAGGCCACCTACGACGCCGGGTTCGACGGCTCTGGCACTACCAAGAGATCCGGCGAGCTGAGCGCGGTCATCGCCACGAGAGTAACCGAGGTCATGGGGAACGGCAACCTCGTTCTCGAGGGCAGGAAAGAGATACTCGTTAATAACGAGCACCAGTTCATAATACTTTCCGGCATAGCAAGGCCCGAGGACATAAACGAGCAGAACATCATACCTTCGATACTGCTCTCGGACGCTAGAATCGAGTACAACGGCAAGGGCGTCATATCTGACGAGCAGTCGCCCGGATGGATGAGGAGGGTACTTGATAATGTCTGGCCTTTTTAAGGAAGCCCAACGGTTTTTCATAAGCGTTGCTCTGTCAGTGTTTCTTATCGGCGCGTTTTTTACGGCAGAGGCATCCGCCGCAAGGATAAAGGACATCGCCTTCATTGACGGCGTGCGTCCGAACCAGCTCGTGGGCTACGGCCTTGTCGTTGGCCTCAGCGGCACAGGAGACAAATCCAGCGCCGTTTACACGACGCAGTCGATAGCGAACATGCTCAACAAGATGGGGCTCAAGTTCGACGCCAGCTCGATAAAGGTAAAGAACACCGCTGCCGTGCTTATTACCGCCGAGCTGCCGCCATTTGCCAAAGCTGGCATGAAGGTGGATGTGCTGGTGTCGTCTCTCGGTGACGCTACAAGCCTTCAGGGCGGCACTCTCATAGCCACCCCGCTGCGTGGACACGACGGCGCGGTATACTCGGTAGCGCAGGGCGCGATAGCGCTGGCCGGTTTTTCAGCCGGTACGCAGGGGGCCAAAGTAACCAAGAACCACCAGACAGCCGGAAAGATACCGAACGGCGGGATAATAGAAAAGGAAGTGCCGCTTTTGCTCGCGGGCAGGCAGGCCCTGTACCTGTCTCTTCGGAGCCCGGATTTCACGACGGCCCGGAACATGGCCGACGCCATAAATCTGAACTTTTCGTCAAATGTGGCTGAGGCCGTTGACGCGGGCAGCATACGCCTGCAGGTGCCTGCTCCGGATTTCTCGAACGGCGTCGTGGGCTTCATATCAAGGATAGAAGGGATAATCGTCGCCCCTGATTCCGTGACCAAGGTCGTAGTGAACGAGAGGACCGGGACGGTAGTCATGGGCGAAAATGTCAGGATATCGACCGTCGCGGTATCTCACGGCGACATAAGCATAGAGATAAAGACCCAGTACCTCATATCCCAGCCCCCGGCGTTCTCGAAAAAGGGAGAGACCGTCGTCGTGCCGTATGAAGAGGTCGGGGTGGAAGAGCAGAAATCCAGGCTCGTAGTGCTGCCTGAAAGCGTGACGCTGGGCGAGGTTGTAAGGGCATTGAACCTCGTGGGCGTCACTCCCAGGGACCTTGTTGCCATACTCCAGGCCATAAAGGCTGCCGGAGCGTTGCAGGCCGAACTGGAAATCATCTAATCGGCTGTTGAAAAAGTCCCATCTGCGGCTTACAGGCCGGGCTGGAGATAATCTAAGGGAAGGTGAGTGGAATGGGCGCCAAGATGATGGACGAAGAGTTAGCTATCCAGAGGTCTTGCGAGATACCGAAAGAGTGTAAGCGGTACATCTCCCACCATGTCAGGAACGGGCTGGTCTCCATAATGGGCGCGGCCATGAAGATAAAGGACGAGCCGGACGCTTTGAAGGAGCTCGAGGTCTATATCAGGCACATAGCCTTTGACCTCGAAAAGGTGGGGCTTTAAATGAGCATCACGCAGGTCAACGCGTATTCCCAGACTGAAGCTCCCAAAGGGCCGTCAAGGGATAGCAACAAGGAGCTCAAGCGGGCCGTTGCCGACTTCGAGTCGCTGTTCATAAACCAGATGTTCAAGAGCATGCGCGAGACGATCGGAAAAAGCGAACTTTTTCACGGTGGAAAAGCCGAAGATATATATTCTTCCATGCTGGACGCGGAACTTTCCAAAAATATGGCCCAGGCCGGAGGCATAGGGCTGGCGGATATGCTGATGAGGCAGCTTTCAGACCTGGAGCCTGAAGTCCCTCAGGGTGAGCCGGCAATTTCGCAGGCTCCGGCAATCGAGCCGGTCCAGGTCAAGGCCGGGCCGCTGTCTGCCGCCGCGCCCGTACAGGAGCCCGAAAAATTCTCTTTCCCTTTGAAGGAATTGAAGCGGGTAAGCTCCAGGTTTGGCGACAGGACTGACCCGTTCACCGGACATACGAGGTTCCACCACGGCATGGACATAGCGGCAAGCCAGGGCACGCCGGTGTATCCGGCGTCGAGTGGCAAGGTCATTTTCAGCGGCACAAAGGGCGGCTACGGCAACATGGTCGAGATACTCCATGATGACGGGCTTGTCACCAGGTACGGACACAACGCCGAGAACGCCGTGAAGGAAGGGGACATTGTAAGCCCATCCCGGCCGATAGCCTTCGTCGGCTCGACAGGCAGGTCGACCGGGCCGCACCTTCACTTCGAGGTCCTTAGAAACGGAAAAGCCCTTGACCCGGAAAGCCTCTATGGTTGACGGATGAGTTGTGCTTTTCTAAATTCATACAACAATATGTAGCGTTTCGCTAAAGTTTTTGACACCCTCCGCCGATATTGAAGGTAAGTAACCGGATAAACGGCATTACAGGAGGGGGTACAAATGAAAATAGGCGGTAAAAAACCCGGTGGCGTAGGCACCGACAATTTCGTCAAAAAGGCCGGAGATAGCGGAAATATAAAGAAAAACGGCGTGGCCGGAGGCGGGGTATCTTCAGGGGACAATGTTGACATCTCCTCGATGGCGCGCCAGATGAACAGGGCAAAGGTCCTTCTTGATTCGGTTCCGGATGTAAGGACAGAGAAGGTCGTGAAGCTCAAAACCGACATAGAGCATGGCAACTACCATGTTGATGCGGGCAAGGTCGCGGAAAGAATGATAGAACGCGCCGTAAGGGACGCCCTGCACAAGAAATGAGAAAATGGAAAACGAAAACCTCATAGGCCATCTCAATCGTGAAATAGAGCTTTTCAAGGACCTCATCTGCGTATTGCACAGGGAAACCGAGTGCATAGTGGGGCGGGACTACAAGGGGCTTTATGAGACCGTAAGCCAAAAAGAGCACTTGGCCATGAGGATACGCGCGGCTACAGAGGCAAGGCAGCCTCTTCTGAAGGAGAGTCTGGCTGCCCTTGGTGGCGAGCCCGCACGGGAAGTAAACCTGACTTCCCTGATAGAGCTGGCGGCGGCAAAATCATCTGTACTCGAAGAATGCCAGAAGACATTATTTTCTCTTTCTTACACCATAAAAGAGATAAACGGGCTCAACAGCCTTATCATTGAAAGTTCCATGGAGAATGTGGCCAAGACCCTGGGTTTCCTGGGGAACTTCATGCAGCCGAGCACTTACAAGGCGACAGGCTCTTTTGACGGCTTTGCCGTAAAAGGCTCGCGCCTTTCAGAGGGGGCATAGTCAATGTCTACCCTTAACGGCATATTCGACATAGCCAAGACTGCCCTTCAGGCCAACCAGAAGGCAATAAATGTCACCTCCCATAACATAGCGAACGCGAACACGGCCGGATACACGAGGCAGAGGGTCGTCCTTGAGACGATGAACCCCGTGAACTTCGGCGGCCAGTTCTTCGGCACCGGCGTGGATGTAGCGGCAGTCGAGCGCGTATACGACAGCTTTCAGACGATACAGCTCCGGGACGCTCAATCGGCGCTTTCAAGGTTTGAGACAAGGGGACAGCACCTGGCGGGCCTGGAATCCATACTTAACGACTTTGACGGCGCTGGCCTTTCCACAAGGTTAGATGCTTTTTTCAATTCCGCGGCTGATGTCGCGGCAAACCCCTCTGCCTACGGTGAGAGGGCAGCGATGCTTTCCAACGCGCGGGTTCTTTCTGACACCTTCAATCACGCGGCAACCAACCTGGACCGCAACCTCGCGAGCGTAAACTCCCAGATAGAGCATAAGGTCGCTGACATAAACGGCCTGGCTGAAAGGATAGCCGGCTTCAACGCCCAGATATCCTCGGTTGAGCTTTCAGGCACATCAGCGAACGACTTGAGGGACAAGCGGGATATCCTCCTGGAGGAGCTTTCCGGGCTGGTTGACATTAATGTGACGGAAAACGATATCGGGCAGGTCGATGTCTATATCGGCGGCTCTTTTATTGTGGCCGCAAACAAGACCGCGACCCTTACTGTGCGGCCCGACCCCAGGGACATTGACACCCCGGGCCTCATGCTCAATGGCGGCACGATCAACGGCAGGATAACCGGCGGGAGCCTCAAGGGCGACCTCGAAGGCATAGCTTATTACAAAGACGCGAAGGAGCGCATAAACCTCCTTTCAGCTTCGATAATAAAAGAAGTAAATCTGCAGCACGCTCAGGGTTACGGCCTCGACGGCTCGACAGGGGCGGATTTTTTCTCGCCGCTTTCCGTCTACGCTAACGCCAGCAGCGCCAATTCCGGCGGGGCGGCCATAACCAGCGGTATGGTAACAGACTTAAGCGCCCTTACTCTCGATGATTACGAGATAAGGTTTTCAGGGCCAGGGGCCTACAATGTAGTCAACCTCAATACCGACGCCGTGGTCTCGAACGGCGCGTATACTTCCGGGGCCGTGATATCGTTCGACGGCCTGAGCGTCATCATAGCCGACAGTTCCAAGGCCCCGCAGGGAGGCGACAGGTTTGTCGTGAGCTCCACGAAAAACGCGGCCTTTGAGATGGAAGTCGCCCTGACCGACCCGAGAAAGATTGCCGCGTCCGCCACTTCCACGGGCCTGCCCGGCGACAATGCAAACGCGCTGGCGATAGCGGACTTGAAGGACGGCTCGGTCATAGGGAGCACGACTTTCAGCCAGTTCTATAACAGCATAGTCACGGACCTTGGCACAGCCGCCAAGGACGCGAGGATAAATTACGAAGCCCAGAGCAACTTCACGCAGGAACTAAGGGCGGCGAAGGAAACTGTCTCAGGCGTGTCCATCGAGGAAGAGGCGATAAACCTCGTAAAGCTCCAGAGGGCTTACGAGGCGGCCGCCAAGGTCTTGAGCACCCCCAACTCCTCCGGCAGGACCAGTCCCGAGAGGTCGCGCTCCACGATGGGACGCCAGCGGAGCCCCTGCTCCGCCGCCGTTCGCAGGACGCCCGCCGTCCGCGCGTGGGCGTATTGAATGTAGTAGACGGGGTTCTCGGACGACTGCTCCTTGGCGAGT
>Ga0209342_10000614_pt1 | contig 41666 bp, 54 predicted proteins | sample RifCSP16_2_FD_184023 | JGI IMG/M metagenome (GOLD analysis project Ga0209342, IMG submission 184023) | Soil microbial communities from Rifle, Colorado - Rifle CSP2_sed 16_2 (SPAdes) (version 2) | ecosystem: Environmental > Terrestrial > Deep subsurface > Rock core/Sediment | place: Rifle...
GCTTATAAACCCGATAGCCATGGAAGAAGGCCTCAGGTTCGCCATCCGCGAGGGCGGCAGGACTGTAGGCGCGGGCGTCGTAACCAAGATAATAGCGTAACTTTAACCGCGCGGGCCTTGCGCCTGGCGGATTACGGATCAAAAGGTACGGAGTTTAAGGGTGGATAACCAGAAAATCAGAATCAGGCTTAAAGCATTCGACCACAGACTTCTTGATAAGTCGGTGAAGGAGATTGTTGATACTGCCAGGAGAACGGGCGCGACGATAAAGGGCCCTATCCCCCTGCCGACCAGGATCAACAGGTTCACCGTCCTGCGCTCCCCGCATGTGGACAAAAAGAGCCGCGAGCAGTTCGAGATCAGGACTCACAAGAGGCTGATGGACATCATGGAGCCGACGCAGAACACTGTGGACGCTCTCATGAAGCTCGACCTCCCGGCAGGAGTGGACGTGGAGATAAAGCTCGAGTAGTCTCCGTCCGCCCGAGAGGCAGATATTTAAAACCAAAATAGAGCGTGCATGCACCCGCGAGGGGGCCAATGCGGCAAGGGTTAGGAAGATGATTGAAGGGATTGTCGGAAAAAAACTGGGTATGACCCATATATACTCCGCGGACGGGGCGATGGTCCCGGTCACGGTTGTAAAGACCGGCAACACGGTCGTGCAGAAGAAGACAGTCGAGAAGGACGGCTACGAAGCCGTACAGGTAGGTTTTCTCGAGAAAAAAGAGCACAGGGTGAACAGGGCAATGCAGGGCCATTTCAAAAAGGCCGGCGCCCCGTGCTTCTACCATCTCGTGGAACTCAAGTCCAATGACCTCGCGGCCGTACAGCCCGGGGCGATCGTGAACGCGCCTGATGTCTTCAAGATAGGCGACTGGGTGGATGTCACCGGCACCTCCAAGGGAAAAGGCTTCATGGGTTCCATGAGGAGGCACAACTTCAGCGGCGGCGCCGAGTCTCACGGCTCGATGCACAACAGGGCCCCCGGCTCCATCGGTTCGAGCTCTGACCCTTCCAGGGTCTTCAAGGGCATGAAGATGGCGGGCCACATGGGACACGCCAGAGTGACCGTCCAGAACCTCAAAGTAGTAGGCATAAGGGCTGAGGAAAATGTCCTTCTCATAAAAGGAGCTGTTCCTGGACCTATAAACGGCATAGTCGTAATAAAAAAGGCCATAAAGAAGTAACAAACCTGTTTTTAGGGTTGAGAATATACTCGGGATTGTGTATATTTAGCGTTTAACTGAAACTTCAAGGACTCCGGTAATGAACGTAGAAGTATTGGACAGCAACGGCATAAAGGTTTCTGAGATCGCCCTCAGCGAGGAGATCTTCGGCGGAGAAGTAAAAGAGCATCTCTTTTACGAAGTCGTCAAGATGCAGCTCGCCAACAGGAGATCTGGCACTGCCTCGACCAAGACAAAAGGCGAGGTAAGCGGAGGAGGAATAAAGCCCTGGAAGCAGAAGGGCACCGGGCGCGCAAGGTCCGGCTCCATCAGGTCCCCGCTCTGGAGGCATGGCGGTACGGTATTCGGCCCGCACCCCAGGGACTACTCCTACAAGCTTCCCAGGAAGGTCATGAAGGATGCCTTGAGGAACGCTCTGAAGCTCAGGGCCAGCGAAGGCAAGATGATGGTGTTCGACGCCATCAATCTTGCTGAGCCCAAGACGAAGGCCGCTATCGAACTCTTGAAGAGGTCGAACCTGGTGAACGCCCTTATCGTAATCGAGGGCGACAACAAGAACCTTGAACTCGCGGTGAGGAACCTCAAGGACTTCCAGGTCCAGAAGGTTGTCGGCCTCAATGTCTACGACATACTCAATTACGACACCCTGGTCATCACCAGGAGCGCATTAGAGAAAGTAGAGGCGATGGCGCAATGAAGAACCATTACGATGTGATAAAAGCCCCGGTCATAACCGAGAAGAGCACCGCTGCCAGCGCCCAGGGCAAGGTTGTTTTCTGGGTAGACCTGACCGCTACGAAGCAGGAAATCAAAGAGGCCGTCGAGACGGTCTTCAATGTGAAAGTTCTCGGCATAAACACCGAGCGCGTGGCCGGCAAGATGAAGAGGATGGGCAAGTTCCAGGGCCAGAGGCCGACCAGGAAAAAGGCCTACCTGACGCTGCGCGAAGGCGACAAGATTGAGATCTTTGAGGGCGTGTAGGCTATAAAACTTTCCAGAAGAGAAGAGAACGATTATGCCAGTTAAAAAGTATAACCCGACATCCCCAGCCTTAAGGCAGAAGACGACGATAGTCTTCGAAGGTCTCGCGAAGAAGCGCCCCGAAAAGGGCCTGACAGCGCCCATCAAGAAGACCGGCGGCAGAAACAACAACGGCCGCGTGACCAGCCGCTGGATAGGCGGCGGCCATAAGAGAATCTACAGGGTGATCGATTTCAAGAGGGACAAGATAGATATCCCGGCAAAGGTCGCCTCCTTGGAGTACGACCCGAACCGCAGCGCCAACATCGCGCTTCTGAACTACGCTGACGGTGAGAAGAGGTACATACTCGCGCCTGTCAACCTCAATGTCGGGGATACGGTAATAGCGGGCCCCGGGGCCGACATCAAGCCCGGCAACGCTCTGCCCATCCGCTCCATACCGGTAGGCAGCTTTGTTCACAATGTCGAAATGCGCAAGGGCAAGGGCGGCCAGCTCGTCAAGAGCGCCGGCTCATACGCCCAGCTCATGGCGAAAGAAGGCGATTACGCAACATTGAAGCTTCCCTCCAGCGAGATGAGGTTTGTTCTCCAGGACTGCTACGCTACCGTTGGTCAGGTCGGCAACATCGACCATGAGAATGTAACCATAGGAAAGGCCGGAAGGAGCCGCTGGCTTGGCCGTAACCCGAGAGTCAGGGGTGTCGCCATGAACCCTGTCGACCATCCGCACGGCGGCGGCGAAGGCAAGAGCAAGGGCGGCAACCATCCTACGAACCCCTGGGGCGTACCCACTAAGGGCTACAAGACCAGAAGGCGTAAGTACACTGACAAGTATATAATTACCAGGAGGAAGTAGCGGTGCGTTCTTTAAAAAAGGGCCCGTTTGTTGACGAGCATCTCATGGAAAAGGTCAGGGCAGCCGGCGATTCCAGGCAGAGAAAAGTAATAAAGACCTGGTCCAGGCGGTCGATGATAATACCGGAAATGGTCGGCTTCACGATGGCGGTGCATAACGGCAAGAAGTTCGTTCCCGTGTTCGTAACTGAGAACATGGTAGGGCATAAGCTCGGTGAGTTTTCTCCGACCCGTACCTTCCACGGCCACTCCGGAATAAAGAAGGCCAAGGTGCCGGGCGCCAAGGGCTAAAACCCGGCCTCGCAAGAAATGTCAAAGGAGCTGCAGTAAATGGAAGCCAAGGCTATACTCAAATATTTAAAGACCTCACCGCAGAAGACGCGGCTTGTAATCGACCTGATAAGAGGCAAAAAAGTCGATGAGGCCATAACGATATTGACCTACAGCGAAAAGGCGGTAAGCCGTGAACTAGTGAAGCTCGTAAAGAGCGCTGTAGCTAACGCCGAGAACACCAAGAACCTGAATGTGGACAAGCTCTTCGTGAAGACCGCATTCGTCGATGGCGGCCCGGTTCTGAAGCGCACTCACTCGAAGGCGATGGGCAGGGGTGCCCTTATAAGGCGCAGGACGAGCCATGTGACTGTCGTCCTCGGCGAGAGATAAAAGACAAAGGCTAAAGACTTTAAAGCTTAGTTACGGAGGTCGATTTTTGGGTCAGAAGGTTCATCCAATAGGATTCAGGCTCGGCATCTCGAAAGGCTGGAACTCGAGATGGTACAGTGAGAAGAACTACGCGGCTTTCGTCCACGAGGACTTGAAGCTCAGGAAGTTCACCAAAAAGAAGCTTTTCCACGCGGGTATCTCCTCCATTGATATCGAGAGGACCGCGAACAAGGTCAAGGTCATAATCAGGACCGCGAGGCCCGGGATAGTGATCGGCAAGCGCGGCTCCGAGATAGATGTGATGAAAAAGCAGCTCGCGCAGCTCACGGGCAAGGTCGTCGACCTCGAGATAGTAGAGGTCAGAAAACCCGATACCGACGCGCAGCTTGTGGCCGAGAACATCGCTCTCCAGCTCGAGAGAAGGGTCTCTTTCAGGAGGGCTATGAAGAAGTCTGTCACCTCCTCTCTCAGGATGGGCGCAAAAGGAATAAAGATCATGTGCGCCGGAAGGCTTGGCGGCGCAGAGATCGCCAGGAGCGAATGGTACAGGGAGGGCAGGGTTCCTCTCCATACGCTCAGGGCCGATATAGACTACGGCCAGGCAGAGGCTCTCACGACTTTCGGAATCATCGGCGTGAAAGTGCTGATATACAAGGGTGACGTTGTGACTCAAAGAGCTGCCGCCGATGACTCGGCTGCCGCACAGTAAGGGGAATTTTTGAGCCATGTTGATACCAAAAAAGGTTAAATTCAGAAAACAGCAGAGGGGTAAGAGGCGCGGACTCGCCCACAGGGGTTCTGATCTGTCCTTCGGCAACTACGGCCTCCAGGCAATCGAATGCGGTTGGCTGTCCACCAGGCAGATCGAGGCCGCCAGGATCGCGATGACCCGCTTCATAAAAAGGGGCGGCAAGATCTGGATAAGGGTGTTCCCCGACAAGCCGGTCACCAAGAAGCCTGCCGAGACCAGGATGGGAAGCGGCAAGGGAGCCCCGGAAGACTGGGTATGCGTAATCAAGCCAGGCCGCATACTCTATGAGATGGAAGGCGTGACCGAGGCCATAGCAAGGGAAGCATTCAGGCTCGCGGCTCACAAGATATCACTTCCGACAAAGTTCATTAAAAGGGAAGCAATATGAAACCGGCAGAAATAAGGGATTTGACGCTTGAGGAGGCAAAAGGCAAGGCAACGGAGCTTACAAAAGAGCTCTTCAACCTCCGGATGCGCCATGCCACCAACCAGCTCGAGAACCCGCTTAAGCTCCGCTTGCTCAAGAGGGAGATCGCCAGGATAAAGACCGTCGTAGCCGAGAAGGAGAGGGTAAAGTAAGATGGCAGAGGCAAAGACACCGCATAAAAAGACTCTCACCGGAAGCGTGCTCACGAGCGGCAGAATGGACAAGACCATCGTGGTCTCCATTGAGAGGCTCGCCAAGCACCCCTTCTACGGCAAATATGTCAAGAGGCGCGTAAAGTACATGGCGCATGACGAAAAGAACGAATGCGGCGCAGGCGACAAGGTCGTAATCGTAGAGACCCGCCCTCTCAGCAAGACCAAGAGGTGGCGCGTTAAAGAAATACTGGAGAAGGCAAAATGATACAGATCAGGTCTATCCTCGGTGTCGCTGACAACTCGGGCGCCAAGAAGGTTTCCTGCATAAAGGTCATAGGCGCGTCCAACAAGCTCATCGCCACCATCGGCGACATCATAGTCGTCAATGTCAAGGAAGCCGTGCACGATGGCAAGGTGAAAAAAGGCGAAGTCGCTAAGGCTGTCATAGTCCGCACCAGGAAGGAAACCAGGAGGCCGGACGGCTCCTATATAAAATTTGACGAGAATTCCTGCGTTATCATCAACAAGGACAACGAACCGGTCGGCACCAGGATCTTCGGCCCGGTGGCCAGGGAACTGCGCGCCAAGAAGTTCATGAAGATCGTATCGCTGGCGCCTGAAGTACTCTAAAATTTTCAGCAAAGGTTGAGTGAAATGGCATTGAAGATAAGGAAAGACGACCAGATAATGGTTGTGGCCGGCAAGGAAAAGGGCAAGACCGGCAAGGTCCTCAGGGTGGATCCCGAGAAGGAAAAGGTCTATGTTGAGAAGCTCAACATGGTCAAGCGCCATCAGAAGCCTTCGGCGAAGTACAAGCACGGCGGAATAATCGAGAAAGAGGCCCCGATACACGCCTCCAATGTGATGCTCCTGTGCGGCAAGTGCAAAGGCCCTGTCAGGACAGGCAAGGCGCTTGACGGCGACCGCAGGGTCAGGGTCTGCAAAAAGTGCGGTGAGGTACTTGATAAATGACTACGAGGCTCAAGGAAAAATTCACAAAAGATGTTATCCCCGCGATGATGAAGGAGTTCAGCTACTCCAGCGTCATGCAGGTTCCCAAGCTCGAGAAGATAACGCTCAACATCGGTCTCGGCGAAGCGGTAAAGGATGTAAAGCTCATTGACGCGGCCACCCGCGACCTTACGGCCGTAACCGGCCAGAAGCCGGTCGTTACCAAGGCGAAGAAGTCAATTGCGACCTTTAAGCTCCGCGCCGGTATGCCGATTGGCTGCATGGTAACGCTCCGTGGCCCCAAGATGTTCGAGTTCTTCGATCGCTTCGTAAGCTTCGCAGTCCCCAGGATCAGGGATTTCAAGGGCATGCCCGACAGGTCCTTCGACGGCAGGGGCAACTACACGATAGGCGTTAAAGAGCAGATAATTTTCCCCGAGATCGAGTACGACAAGATTGACAAGATCAGGGGCCTTAATATAACCATAAACACGACTGCTAAGACCGATGAAGAGGCGAAGGCGCTTTTGAAGTACCTTGGCATGCCCTTCAGAAGCTGAGCAAAGTATATCCGGAGGTAACAGGTGGCTAAGAAGTCGCTCATCGCGAAGGCCAAGAGAAAGGCGAAGTTCAAGGTCAGGGAGTACAACCGCTGCCCCATCTGCGGCAGGTCGAGAGCCTATTACAGGAAGTTCGACATGTGCAGGCTCTGCATGAGGAAGATGGCCCTGAAGGGCGACCTCCCGGGTGTCGTGAAGGCCAGCTGGTAAAACATTAGATATAACGGAGAAGCAAAAGATGTCAATGACTGATCCGATCGCGGACATGCTCACCAGAGTAAGAAACGCGGTCCAGGCGAAACAGCAGGAGGTCAAAATACCGGCCTCTACAGTGAAGCTCGATATTGCGAAGATTTTGAAGGAGGAAGGGTATGTTAAGGATTTTTCCACCTACAAGGATGGCGCAAGGGGCTTCATAAAGATACAGCTCAAGTGGGGAGCCGGTAAGAGGACCACAATCACCAACATCAAGAGGGTGAGCAAGCCTGGCCTCAGGAAGTATGTCGGCAAGGAAGAGATACCCAAGGTTTTAAACGGCCTGGGCATCGCCATCGTCTCCACCTCCCAGGGCCTCATGACTGACAGGAAGGCCCGTGAGCTCGGAGTCGGCGGTGAGCTCATCTGCACAGTATATTAAGCGCGGTCCAGACGCTATTAACTGACCGAGAGGGATTCAGAAATGTCAAGGATAGGAAAACTCGCAATCGCAGTACCAGCCGGCGTGAAGATCGCTTTCGAAGGCAATCTCATGAAGGTGTCCGGCCCACAGGGCGTTCTCGAACTGCCGCTGCGCAGTGAAGTAAAGGTCGAGATGACGGACACCCAGATACAAGTTACCAGGGTGGACGACACAAGGATCCCGAAGGCTCTGCACGGCCTCACCAGGACCCTTATAGCTAACATGGTCAAGGGCGTGACCGAAGGCTTTCAGAAAAAGCTCGACATCGTCGGCGTAGGTTACAAGGCCGATGTCCAGGGTAACCTTCTGAACCTCGCACTCGGTTATTCGCACCCGGTCAAGTATGAGCTCCCCCAGGGTATAAGCGCGACTGTCGAAAAGCAGACCTCGATCACGGTCAAGGGCGCCGACAAGCAGCTCGTGGGCAAGGTGGCCGCGGACATAAGGGCTTTCAGAAAGCCGGAGCCTTACAAGGGCAAAGGCATCAAGTACTCCGATGAGGTAATCAGGAGAAAGGCCGGAAAGGCCGGCAAGGCCGGAGGTAAATAAGGCAGATGAACGGAAGAGTGATAAAGCTCAGCGGCTGGGAAAGAAGAAAAGAGCGCGTTAGAAAGAAGATAAAGGGCACGCCAGAGCGCCCCAGACTCAATGTGCACAGGTCCAACAAGCACATGTACGCGCAGATAATAGACGATGTTTCCGGCAAGACGCTTGTGTCGGCCTCGACAAAGATCAAGGCTCTTGAAGGCCTTGACGGCAAGAAGATTGACGCCGCCAAGAAGGTCGGCGAGACCATCGGCAAGCTTGCTATTGAAAAGGGCATAGACAAGGTCGTGTTCGACAGGTCTGGCTACATCTACCACGGCAGGATAAAGGCCTTGGCAGACGGCGCGAGAGAAGCCGGCCTCAAGTTCTGATCTCTACAGGCAGGCAGTTAACATAATTCATCCGGTTTTGGGGTTACCTCCAAACAAGAATCAATAAGGGAGGCTTTTTTTGGAGAAGATAGACACAAACGCCTTGGAGCTTAAAGATAAGCTCGTATACCTCAACAGGGTCGCCAAGGTTGTCAAGGGCGGCAAGAGGTTCAGCTTTAACTGCGTAGTGGTCGTCGGCGACGCTAAGGGTCACGTAGGCATAGGCCTGGGCAAGGCCAACGAAGTCCCTGAAGCCATAAGAAAGGCGATAGAGCAGGCCAAGAAATCACTGATTCGCGTTCCCATAGTGAAAGACGGCACCATCCCTTTCGAGGTGACAGGCGCTTTCGGGGCAGGCAGGGTCTTCCTGAGGCCCGCATCCCCCGGTACCGGCATAATAGCTGGCGGCGCGGTGAGGGCGGTTGTCGAGTCTGTGGGCATAACCAATGTGCTCACCAAGTGCATCGGCACGAACAACCCCCACAATGTCGTAAAGGCCACAATGGATGCCCTGTCCCAGCTCAGGAGCCCTGAGTATGTTGCGGAGATCAGAGGCAAGCAACTCGCAGAGGTAATGTGATGGACAGGAAGATAAAGGTAACTCTCAAAAGGCGCCCCGCTACCGAAAGGCTCAGGATAATACTCCTCGGCCTGGGGCTTAAGAAGACCAACTCCACAAAGGTGCTCAATGATACCGCCTCGATAAGGGGCATGGTAGGCAAGGTCTCCCACCTGGTAACGGTCGAAGAGGCGTAAGCGCCGTTTAATATTCTAACCTAGAAAAGAGCTTCAAGGGGATTATAGATGCTGGACAGGCTTAAGGCGCCCAAGGGCGCGAATCAGAAAAAGACGAGGCGCGGCCGCGGTGAAGGCTCAGGTCTCGGCAAGACCTCCGGAAGGGGCGGCAAGGGCCAGACCGCGAGGAGCGGCGGCAACATAAAGCCCGGTTTCGAGGGCGGCCAGATGCCTCTGCAGAGAAAGCTCCCCAAGAGGGGCTTTACCAACATTTTCAGGACCGCGTACCAGGTCGTGAACATCGGTGCCATCGCAAAGGCTTTCAAGGCCGGCGAGACCGTCGATCCGGCCTCGATACTTGACAAGGGCCTCATCAAGAGGAAGATGCTCGTGAAGATCCTCGGCGAAGGTGAGATAACAGTTGCCGTAACGGTAAAGGCCAACAGCTTCAGCAAGTCCGCCATCGATAAGATAACCGCGGCTGGCGGAGTGGCGGAGGTTATCTGAGTTGGCGGCTCTCACTCCGAACATAAGCAAGATTCCGGAGCTAAACCGCCGTATTCTTATAACGCTCGTGATGCTCGCGATCTTCCGGTTCGGCGTTTTCATACCCACGCCCGGAATTGACAGCGAGGCCCTCGCAGGCTTTTTCAAGTCTGCCAGCGGCACGCTCCTTGACTTCGCGACGATGTTCACCGGAGGAGCGCTCGAGCGTTTCTCCGTTTTTGCGCTGGGCATAATGCCCTACATCAGCGCATCCATCATTATTCAGCTCCTTACGGCCGTCGTGCCGCAGCTTGAAAAGCTCCAGAAAGAAGGCGACGCCGGAAGAAAAACGATTACGCAATACACCAGGTACTCCACTATCGTACTCAGCCTGGTCCAGGGCTTCATGATAGCCGTGGGCCTCGAGTCGATGAGAGGGCCCGCAGGAGAGCCTATAGTCCTCAGTCCGGGCTGGGACTTCAGGATCCTGACGATGATCACGCTCACTTCGGGGACCGCGTTCCTCATGTGGCTGGGTGAGCAGATTACCGAGAGGGGCGTCGGAAACGGCATATCTCTCATAATTTTCGTCGGAATAGTTGCAAACATGCCGTCGGCCATGTACAATACCGTGTTGCTCGTGCGGGCTGGCGAGATGAGCATTTTCGTTATATTCTTCCTCCTCGCTCTCATGGTCGCTGTCGTGGCCTTCATCGTCTTTATGGAGATGGGGCAGAGAAAGATTCCGATTCAGTACCCGAAGAGGGTGGTCGGTAGAAAAGTCATGGGCGGAGGCACCCAGCACCTGCCGTTGAAGGTCAACACCTCCGGCGTCATACCGCCCATATTCGCCTCGTCAATAATTGTTTTCCCGGCGACCATCGCCAACTTCATAGATGTGCCGTACATGAAGTGGATTTCCAACAGCCTCATGCCTGATGGTTTGCTTTACAATCTGCTTTATGTCGTGTTAATAGTATTCTTTACCTTTTTCTACACCGCGATACAGTTCAACCCGAAGGATGTCGCGGAGAACCTTAAGAAGTACGGCGGCTTCGTGCCGGGGATCAGGCCGGGTGCGAACACAGCCGATTACCTGGATACGGTGCTCACGAGGCTTACTGTCTGGGGAGCCGCTTACCTTGCCGCCGTCTGCGTGCTGCCGTCTTTCCTTGTAGCCGAGTTCAACGCGCCTTTCTACTTCGGCGGCACGGCGCTGCTTATCGTCGTCGGCGTCGGGATGGATACGGCCCAGCAGATAGAGTCTCATATGCTGGCCAGGAGCTACGAGGGGCTGCTTAAAAAAGGTAAAATAAAAGGTAGAGGCCTGTCATGAACATCATCCTTCTCGGGGCTCCAGGGGCAGGCAAGGGAACGCAGGGGAATATCCTTTCCGAAAAGTTCAGGATACCGCAGATATCGACCGGCGACATCCTGCGCGCCAATGTAAGGAGCAAGACACAGCTCGGCCTTAAAGCAAAAGAGTACATGGATAAAGGGGCCCTGGTGCCCGATGATATAGTAGTAGGCATGGTAGTTGACCGTATAAATGAAGAAGATGCCAAGTCCGGGTTTATCCTCGACGGCTTTCCGAGGAACATAAACCAGGCCGAGGTCCTTGAGAAGACACTTTTCTCGATGGGGAAATCCATCGGGTCGGTAATAGGCATAGAGGTCGACAGGAAAGAGCTTATAAGGCGTCTTTCCGGGCGCAGGGTGTGCAGGAAGTGCGGCGCGAGCTATCACACCATCTTCAACCCCCCTGTCAATATCGGGATGTGCGACAAGTGCGGCTCCGAGATATACCAGAGGGACGACGACAAAGAGGATACCATCGAGGCAAGGCTCAAGGTCTATGAGCAGGAGACCTACCCTCTTGTGGAATATTACTCCACAAAAGGCCTTTACAGGGCGGTCGACGGCAAGGGCTCAGTCGATCAGATAACCATGACCATCGTGGGGGCCATTGAGCAGGGAAGCGATAATAATAAAGTCTCCTGATGAAATTGAGACCATGCGAAGGGCCGGAGCCGTAGTGGCCGAAGTCCTCGAGGTCCTAAAAGGAAATGTCAGGCCGGGCGCAACAACCCTGGACCTTGAAAAGATAGCAGAAGAAGAGACGATCAAAAGAAAGGCCTCGCCTGCCTTCAAGGGATACAGGGGTTACCCCTTCTGCCTGTGCACATCGGTAAACAACGAGGTCGTGCATGGGATGCCCTCTAAGAAGGTCCTGAAAGAAGGCGATATCGTAAGCATTGACTACGGCGCGTTAGTAGAAGGTTTTTATGGCGACGCAGCTGTGACCGTTCCCGTAGGCAAGGTCTCGGAAGAGGCCGCCAGGCTCGTGAGGGTGACTGAGGAATCTCTCGGGAAAGCCATAGAGGCTGCCCGGGAAGGCAACAGGCTCCTCGATATATCCTCGGCGGTGCAGTCTCATGTAGAGCCGCAGGGCTTTTCCGTAGTAAGGGAGTTCGTGGGCCACGGTATAGGCCGGGAACTTCACGAGCCTCCCCAGGTCCCCAACTTCGGGATACCCGGAAGGGGAGTAAAGCTCAAGACAGGAATGGTTCTGGCCATCGAGCCGATGATAAATTCAGGCGGATGGGCCGTAAAGATACTTGCGGACGGCTGGACGGCCGTCACCGCTGACGGCAAACTCTCGGCGCACTTCGAGCACACTGTAGCGATAACCCCTGACGGGCCTCGCGTGCTCACGATGATATAATCTCAAAAAGGAACGGAATGGCAAAGGAAGAGGCGATACAGGTTGAAGGTACGGTAATAGAGACTCTGCCGAACGCCATGTTCAGGGTAGAGCTCGAGAACGGGCACAAGGTTCTGGCCCATGTGTCCGGCAAGATGAGGATGCATTTCATAAAGATACTCCCCGGGGACAAGGTTACTATTGAGCTTTCACCCTATGACCTCACCAGGGGCAGGATAACATACAGGGCAAAGTAAGGAATTATTGAAACGATTCGAAGGGGAATGAGATGAAGGTAAGGAGCTCGGTAAAAAAGATCTGCACGAAGTGCAAGATCGTGAAGAGAAGCGGCGTGGTAAGGGTGGTTTGCGAAAACCCCAAGCACAAGCAGAGGCAGGGATAATACAAGGCCAAGGCCTTTCGTCAGCATAGTAAAAGGAGGAATCAAGTTGGCAAGGATCGCGGGTGTAGACCTTAACAAAAACAAGAGGATCGATGTGGCCCTCACCAAGATATTCGGCATAGGCCAGGCCTCTGCCAAGAAGATACTTGGAATGGCCCAGGTAGAGCCCTCAATAAAAGTGCAGGACCTTACCGAGCCCCAGATCGCGGCCATCAGGAAGGCAATCGACACCGACTTCAAGGTCGAAGGTGACTTGAGGAAAGAGGTGTCCATGCACATAAAGATGCTCATCGACATCGGCAGCTACAGGGGCATACGCCACAGGAAGAACCTTCCCGTGCACGGCCAGAGGACTCACACCAACGCCAGGACCCGCAAGGGCCCCAGGAAGGGCGTCGTGTCCGGCAGGAAGGCCGAGTAGGCCCTGTTAAAAAATACTGGATTTTTACTCAGGACTTGGGGCATAATACAAAATTGCGCCCTCTCAGGGCCTGTTCTGTTTAAAAGCTGATAACCGCTAGATAAGAATTTGAGGTCCGGAGGACATAGATGTCGAAAGTCAAGAAAGAAAAAAGAACGGTATCCAAGGGCGTCGCGCACATCAAGTCGACCTTTAACAATACCATCATAAGCATAAGCGATCCGGCTGGTAATGTCATCGCCTGGTCCAGCTCAGGCGCTCAGGGCTTCAAGGGCTCCAGGAAGGGTACTCCCTTCGCGGCGCAGGTCGCGGCTGAAGTCGCGGCAAAGAAGGCCATAGACAGCGGCATGAAGACTGTCGATGTTTTCATAAACGGCCCCGGAGCGGGCAGGGAAGCGGCGTTAAGGTCCCTGCAGGCAGCCGGTTTCAGCATAAGCCTTATAAGGGATGTGACCCCGCTGCCGCACAACGGCTGCAGGCCTCCCAAGAGGCGCAGGGTCTAATAGAACGAATTTTTCGCGCCCCCTTGGGCGCTCCCGCTTGAGGGCTTAGTCCCATCCTGCGGTGAAAAAGGGAGGAAAGAAGTTGGCAAGGTATACGGAATCTGTTTGCAAGATCTGCAGGCGCGAGGGGTCTAAGCTTTTTTTCAAGGCCGAGAGGTGTTTCACTGACAAGTGCGCTTTCGAGCGGAGGGCTTACGCTCCCGGGCAGCACGGCCAAGGAAGGGGAAAGGTCTCCGAATACGCCCTGCAGTTGAGGGAAAAGCAGAAGGTCAAGAGAGTCTACGGCCTTATGGAGAACCAGTTCAGGAATACCTTCAAGGACGCCGAGAGGGGCAAGGGTATCACCGGCGAGAACCTTATCTCCCTTCTTGAAAGAAGGCTCGACAATGTCCTTTACAGGACCGGCATGGCGGGCTCAAGGACTCAGGCCAGGCTGATGGTCACGCACGGTTACATCCGCATCAACAGCAAGAAAGTCGATATCCCTTCTTTGAGGGTAAAGCAGAACGATGTCATCGAGATAGCCGACAAGAGAAAGAAGGAGCCCAGGATCGCCGACAACATCAAGTCGGCCGAGAGCAGGCATGGGGTTCCGGAGTGGCTCAGTCTCGACAAGGACAACCTGAAGGCTACAGTCGTGAGGTTGCCCAGGAGGGACGACACGACGCTGCCGATGCACGAGCAGCTCATAGTCGAGCTATACTCCAAATAATTTCTGGAAGACCTAAGCCCAGTTCTGGCGGGGCTGTCCCGCGGCGGATATTTATTATTCAGGTCTGACCATAATTTTTAGACAAGGACGGGTACACCATGCAAAAAAACTGGCGTGACCTTATTAAACCGAAAAAGCTCGAGGTGGATAAGGACACACTAACGCTCACCTACGGCAAATTCGTGGCTGAGCCTCTTGAGAGGGGTTTCGGCGTAACGATAGGAAACGCCTTGAGAAGGATTCTGCTCTCATCCCTTCAGGGAGCCGCGATCACATCTGTCAAGATAGACGGCGTTCTGCACGAGTTTTCATCCGTGCCCGGGGTTAAGGAAGATGTCTCCGACATCATTCTGAACCTTAAGCAGGTCAGGCTCAAGCTCCATGGCGATGGCCCCAAGACCATAAGGATAAAGAGCAGCGGCGACAATGTTATAAGGGCCGGCGACATAATATCCGACGCTACTGTCGAGGTATTGAACCCTGACCAGCACATAGCGACAGTTTCCAGGGACTCCAAGTTCGATTGCGAACTCAATGTAAGCACCGGCAAGGGATATGTCTCTTCCGAACGGAACAAGCTCCCCGAGATGCCGATAGGGACTATCGCTATCGACTCCATTTTTCAGCCCGTGAGCAGGGTCAACTTCAATGTTACCCATGCCAGGGTCGGACAGAGGACCGATTACGACAAGCTCGTGCTCGAGGTCTGGACAACCGGCGCCATAGACCCGCAGAGCGCGGTTGCGGTTGCCGCGAAGATACTCAAAGACCAGCTCAGCGTATTCATCACCTTTGAAGAGGGCGATGAGGAAGCTGGCGGTGAGAGGGGAGAGGCAAAGCCCCAGTTCAATGACAATCTTTTCAAGACCGTAGACGAACTCGAGCTTTCCGTGAGGTCGGCGAACTGTCTTAAGAACGCAGACATAAAGTACATCGGCGAGATGGTTCAGAAGTCCGAGCAGGAGATGCTCAGGACCAAGAACTTCGGCAGGAAGTCGCTTAACGAGATAAAAGAGATCCTGAAGGGAATGGGACTTGACTTCGGGATGAAACTCGACGGGTTCCCTTCTCGCAAGGACCTTGACGCCACGCATTCTGAGCAGAAGGAGACCGCTTAAGGGGATTGCCTTATGAGACATAATAGAGACGAAAAAAGGTTTGACAGGACTTACAGCCATCTTAAGAGCATGCTTTCCAACATGACCAATGATCTTGTCATGTACGGAAGGATAAGGACTACCACGCCCAAGGCGAAAGTGCTGAGGAGCTACGCCGAAAAGATGATCACCCTCGGCAAGGACGGAAGCGTGGCCGCAAGGCGCAGGGCCATGGCCTTCATGAAGAATAAGGCCGCCGTGACAAAGCTTTTTGACGCCCTCGCCCCTCAGTACAAGGAGCGCAACGGCGGGTACACCAGGATATTCAAGCTTGGCAACAGGCCTGGTGACAACGCCGCGATGGCGATGATAGAGCTTGTCGAAGGTGCGCAGGTCGCTGTAGCGGAAGCCGCACCCAAGAAAAAGGCACCCGTAAAGAAGGCAAAGGCCCCGGCAGCCGAGAAGGCCGCCCCGGCAAAGGCGAAATCGGCCTCCGCCCCTAAGAAGGCTGCTGCCCCGAAAAAGGCAAAGGCCGCCGTCGAAGGCGAAGCTGAAGCCAAGCCCGCTGTGAAGAGGACCAGGAAAAAGGCCGCAGAGTCTGAATCCTGAGGATGTTTTTTACAAAGGGCGGGTTGAAAGACCCGCCCTTTTTTTATTCGCTGACGCCAGCTCGCGTTCGGCCCGGCTCTAGCTTTGTGTATGCGCGGAATCATGTCGCGGTTGTCCGGGTCTCAATATGTCCGGGCGTGGCTGGTTCTCCAGCATCAAGCGTTTGCGTTTTCACTGGGTTAAATTGATTTTATTGCAAATTCCTCTATAATCTATATGCGGGGTCCGGCCCAGCCGTGAAGGCACCAATCGGTCCGCTCCGGCCGCCACCCCCGCCCGTATCCTTAAGGGCCGCGAGAGCCCAAAAACTGGAGGTGCCATGTCAAAGCCTATGACCAAATCACAGATCGAAGACCAGATATCAAAAGACACGGGTGTGCCGAAGAAGTCCGTGAAGGAAGTGCTCGCAAAGCTTTCGGATCTGGCCTACAAGGAAGCCAAGAACCAGTTCACCGTACCGGGCATAGGCAAGCTCGTACTTGTGAACCGGCCAGCGAGGACCGGAAGGAACCCCAGGACAGGGGAAGAGATACAGATACCGGCAAGGCAGGCCGTAAAATTCAGAATAGCCAAGGCCTGCAAGGACGCCGTGCTTAAAGAGGGTGAGGGCGCCTGACGGCGCGCCTCAGTTCTCAGAGCTCTTATACCTGTAAGAGTGGACTATGTCGTTCCTGAAGACCACTTCAAGTACTGTCTTCTTCTCCCTGCTTATAACATCATTCTCAACGATACCCCCGAAGTACGCGGGGGTTTTCTTTTCTTTGAACACATAAGACATCCGCTCCTCGTTGTTCTCGAAGCTCACCTCTGAGGGCGCTCCGAAGGCTTGCAGGACGGATTGTCTCGTGGTCACGCCGGGCTTCAATTCGAGCACCTTTTCCCTGTCTACCTTGACGCCTTCGGTCTTCGTCACTGAAGCGCACCCAACGAGCATAAGCCCGGTTATCAAGGCAATGGTTATTCTCTTCATTTTTACGACCTCCTGATGAAAATGATTGCCCTGGGCTCTGGCCCGGGCGTCAGCCCAAAACACCAAAAAAATACGGGTGCATCGTAATGAAACCTGCTCGTTCCTTACGGGGCTGAGTCTTCCCCGCAGAGACCATGTTTACCATCCGGCTGAAAAAGAGTCTGTGTCCGTACTCACAGTTATAATGAGCCTTCAGGCCTCGGCTACAGCGTCCCTGGTCCTGTTCTTCGCGTCATACATGGCGTGGTCCGCCTTATGGATGAGCTCTTCCTTGCTGTTCGCGTCCTGCGGAAAGGACGCCACGCCGAAGCTGGCGGTGAGGCGGATATTGATTCCTTCGTCCGCGAGGAACGCCTTTTCCTTTATGGACGCTCTGAGCTTCTCCGCCACAAGCGCGGCGTTTTTTTTGGAAGTTCCCGGCATGAGGATGATGAACTCGTCACCGCCGTACCTGCACGCCATGTCGACAGTGCGCAGCATGGAAGCCAGCAGCCCCGCGACTTCCCTCAGGAGCTTGCTCCCTGAGAGGTGTCCATGGACATCGTTCACTTCCTTGAAATAATCCAGGTCGAGGAATATCATCGAGATCTCGTAATTGAACCGCCTTGCCCTCTCGACCTCGTAGTCGAGCCTGCTGTGAAGAAACCTCGAATTGTACAACTTCGTGAGGTCGTCCGTGATGGTCAGTTCCTGGACCTTGTTGAGGAACATGGCGTTCTCAATGGCGATGGCGGTGAAGTCGGCAAGCGTCGTGAGCACGAGGAGGTCTCCTTCGGAAAAGCCCGCGCCCTCCTCGACCTTGTTTATGAGTTCGATGACGCCGAGGCACTTGCCGCGGGTCGTAAGCGGGACGCAGATGATTGATTGAGTGGTGAAGTGAGAGACCTCGTCGGCCTTCTTGCAAAAGCGCGGGTCTTTATTGACATCCGGGACAAGAAGGGGCTTCATCTCCCTTGCGACCCATCCGGCAACTCCCTCCCCGACTTTGAGTCTCAGGTCCTTGAGCTTCTTGGACCCGGCTCCCACCACTATCTCGAACTTGAGTTCGTTCGTCTCATTGTCAAGGAGGAGCAGTGACCAGTTCTTCGGCTGGAGAAGTTCGCTTATCTTCTCCATGACCATGCTGAGAATTTCTTTAAGGTCGCGAGAGGAGGTTATGGCCTTCCCTATTTCCGTGAAAGTGGCGAGTTGAAGCCTGTTAAGCTCAAGCTCCCTCGAATCACGGGAGGCGCTTGCAGGGCCGCTTTGCCTCTTTGGTTTTTCCATCTTAAAAATATAACTTAACGGGTCTCGAAAATCAAGGAGCGCAAAACCCTTAGAGGCCTGTGTCAAAAGGCCTCAGCAGCCTCTGGAAAAGCCTTGTCACGGGCCCGGGCCTGCCATTGCCGATTTTCTTTTTTCCAATTTTAATGAGCGGCACGGCTTCCATTATCGAGTTTGTAAGGAAGGCTTCGTCAGCCGTTTCAAGGGCGCTTATTGAAAGCGGGGACTCGGAGAATGGAATCTTGTTTCCAGCCGCCAGCCGTTTGACCTCGCCCCTTATGACCCCGGGAAGGACGCCGCCTGAAGGGCCGGCCGCAAGCGGAGGCGTTATGACCTGGCCGTCCTTGACAGCGAAAACATTGGAAGAGCTGCCTTCGGTAACAAGCCCGTCCTTTGTGAAAAGCGCTTCAAAGGCTCCGGCCTTGTTGGCTTCCATTCTGGCAAGTACGCTCGCGAGATAGTTGAGCGACTTTACTCCCGGAAGGGCAGGGGAGATGTCCGCGACCGTAACAGCGGAGGCGCCCCTTTCCCTGAGTCTTGAGAGGGACGCGGTATCTATTTTTTTAGTGACAATGACGGTCGTGGGCAGGACGGCTTTTGTCGGCAGGTGGCTCGCCCTGTCCGCGCCTCTTGTGACCATCAGCTTTAGGTATGTCTCGCCCTCTTCCAGGCGGTTTTTCCTGAGGAGCGTTTCTATTGCCCCGGCCTTTATCTCGTCCACAAACGGCTTCAGTAAACGGCTGTCCATGTGAAGCTCTCTTGCCCCGTGAAGGAGTCTTTTCAGATGCTCCTTCAGGAAAAGGGGCTTGCCGTCAAGGGCCTTCATCGTCTCATACAGCCCGTCGCCGTAGGTCAGGCCCCGGTCGAATACGCTAACGCAGGCTTTTTCAGCGGGCGTGGTCTTTCCATTCAGGTATACGAATTCCTTCATCAGGCAACCCCCAGCGCTCTCAGGAAATCCTGAGCTTTGAGTATAGTCTCGTCGTATTCATCTTCCGGCACAGAGTCGGCGACGATGCCTCCGCCGACGCTCAGGCTTAGACGGCCGTCCTTGTACACTGCTGTCCTTATGGCGACGGAAATTTCAGCCCAACCTGATTGGTCGAACCAGCCGATGCCTCCGGTATAAATCGAACGGGCCGAATTTTCGATCTCGTCTATTATCTGCATGGCCCGCACCTTCGGGGCCCCTGTTATGGAGCCGCCCGGGAAAAGGGCCTTTAATGCCATTGGTGCATCTATCGACGTCGTCAGCTTACCTTTTATTGTCGAGACCATGTGATGAAGATGGGGGTAGGTTACTACCTCTTCGAACGAAGAGACCTCGACGGAGCCGGGCAGGCATACCTTGCCCAGGTCGCTTCTTTCCAGGTCGACTATCATGACATGCTCGGCCCTCTCCTTGCGGCTGGCGCGGAGTTCTTCTACAAGCGCGTTGTCCTCTTTTGAATCGTGTCCGCGGCGCCGGGTACCCTTGATGGGGCAGGTCTCGGCAATGTCGTCCTCGACCCTCAAGAGGACTTCAGGCGAGTTGGAGATTATCTGGAAGCTGCCAAAATCAAGGTACGAGCTCAAGGGCGCGGGGTGCGTCTCGAGGAGCTTCATATAAAGTGCAAACGGGTCTCCTGCCCACTGAATCGAAAGCCTGTGCGAAAGGTTTATCTGGTAGATGTCGCCTGAGGCGATATACTCTTTTGCCTTTATGACTTTCGATATGTACTCTTCTTTCGAAGTGTCGGATGAAAACCTTTTTGCCTTCGGGATGGAAGCGGCTGCAAACGATGGAGCGCTTTCGAGCAGCTTCATGAAAGCCGCTATCCTCTCGGCGGCCGCTGACCGGGATGCCAGGTATCCCTTGCGCTCCTCGTGGTCGTAGACAAACACCGGGTCGTATAATCCAGCCATGAAAAGGGGAATATCGGGGCCGTCTTTTTTCTTGAATGACAGGCCAGGCTCGATGAGCCCCTTGAGGTCGTACGAGAAGTACGCGACAGCCCCAGTTAAAAAGGGGAACGGGCCTTTTCCGGCCTTGCTTTCAGTAAGCGCCTTGGAGAGAGCCTCGAACGGATCGGCTACCTTATCCATACCCATTGTTGAAAGCGGCCCGGCCCCGGCGTAGGAATATCTCCTGCCTGTGGCGGCGCTGCCTGAAAATAAAAAGGGCCTTCCCAGTTTTCTAAGGGCCAGGAAAGCGGCCTGCGGCGTTACGCCTTGTATTGGTTCAATGCGCATGAAAAGGAAGGATAATACGCTTTCGTGCCTCTGGTCAAGCCCGCCTTTATTTCGTGGTGAAAATGGAGCCGGGTTATAGTATATTTGTCGGATATGGCGAGAAGAAAAACAAGACAATTGAATATAGGCGGCGTGAAAGTTGGCGGGGATGCGCCCGTAACCGTGCAGTCGATGACGAACACGGATACCCGTGACATTGCCGCGACGGTAGCACAGATAAACTCTCTTGTTGAGGCGGGCTGCGAGATAGCGCGCGTGGCGGTCCCGGACATGGATTCGGCGAATGCCGTAGGGGAGATAAAAAAAGCAATATCCATTCCCCTTGTCGCTGATATCCATTTTGACTGGAGGCTCGCGATCGCCTGTCTCGATGGTGGCGTAGACTGCCTGAGAATAAACCCTGGCAACATAGGCGACGCGGACAGGATAAGGCAGGTTGTAAAGGGCGCGGCCGCCCGGGGCGTGCCCATAAGGATAGGCGTTAACGCCGGCTCTTTAGAGAAGGACATACTCGCCCGCTACGGGCACCCCACGCCTGAGGCGCTTGTGGAGAGCGCGATGCGCCATATCTCGATACTTGAGGAGATGGATTTCCGCGAGATAAAAGTCTCTCTCAAGGCTTCGAGCGTGCCTTTGACCGTCAAAAGCTACAGGCTGCTGGCAGAGCAGGTCGACTACCCGTTCCACATCGGCATAACCGAGGCAGGCACGCTCTTTTCAGGCACGATAAAATCAGCGGCTGGCCTGGGTATACTCCTTTCGGAAGGCATCGGGGACACCATGCGCGTCTCCCTTACCGGCGACCCTGTGGACGAGGTGAGGGCAGGCTGGGAGATACTGAAGGCCCTCGAGATGAGAAAGCGCGGCGCTACGATAATATCATGCCCGACCTGCGGCAGGCTCAAGTTCAACAGCATCTCCATCGCCAAGGAGATAGAAGAGAGCCTCGCCCATTTGAAAGACTCGGTCAAGATAGCCATAATGGGCTGCGTCGTGAACGGCCCTGGAGAGGCGATGGAGGCCGATATAGGCATAGCCGGAGGCGACGGCGCAGGCATGCTCTATATCAAAGGCGTTCAGGTTAGGAAGGTAAAAGAACAGGAGATAGTGAAGACGGTGCTCGAAGAGGTCGATAAGCTTTTAGCGGAAAGAAAAAGCTGAACATAAAATGAATAACTTCACACTCCACGAACGACTCAGGAACGACACCGTAAAGGTTATGGACCTGAAGCTCTGCCGCGTCCTCCTCATGAACGACTCACACTTCCCGTGGCTCATACTCGTGCCCATGCGGGAAGGGGCAACCGAGGTCCACGAGCTTTCAAAAGAGGACAGGGCAACACTTATCGAAGAGGCGTCCGTAGCCGCCAGGGCCATAAGCGCCGCTTTCAGCCCCGATAAAATAAACATGGGCGCGCTCGGCAACCTCGTGCCGCAGCTCCATGTCCATGTCGTCGGCAGGACCAGGACTGACCGCGCCTGGCCCGGCCCTGTTTGGGGAAGCGGGCCGGCAGTGCCTTATACAACAGCCCAACTCGAACAGACCCTTGCCAGCTTGCGCTCAGCCCTTTCAAAGGAATTTGCCTGACAGCTTTTTCAGTCCCGTTCTTGACATCCTTTATGCCGGTAATACAATCTAAACAGGTAGCTGAAAAAGTCCCATCTGCTTTGTCGTCATCAAAGCTCGTCATTGCGGCGTACATAATAAGGTACGCCTCACTCCTCGCTTCTCGCCTCCTCGCATCTGGAACTTTTTGAGCAACCTGTCGCTATTTCGGCGTCTTACGGTACTCGGTTAAATGGCGAAAACAGGGCTTCTGTCCCCTTTTTCGCATTAAGAACGGAGGCAAGCCATGAAAGCTCTCGTATACCACGGCCCTGGCAAGAAGGCATGGGAAGAGCGGCCCAGGCCGAAGATCCAGGATGAGAAAGACGCCATAGTGAAGGTGCTGAAAACGACCATTTGCGGCACTGACCTGCATATAATGAAGGGCGATGTGCCTGAGGTGACTGACGGACGCGTGCTCGGCCATGAGGGCATAGGCATTGTAGAGGAGGCGGGCAAATCCGTTGCCAGCTTCAAGCGTGGCGACAAGGTCCTGATATCCTGCATCACCTCGGACGGCTCGTGCGAGTTCTGCAAAAGGGGGATGTACTCGCATTGCGTGCACGGCGGATGGATTCTGGGCCACACCATTGACGGCACGCAGGCCGAGTTCGTGCGCATACCCTACGCCGACACCAGCCTTTACGCGATTCCCGAAGGGATGAACGAGGACGCGTTCGTGATGCTCTCTGATGTGTTCCCGACCGCGTTCGAATGCGGCGTGCTGAACGGACAGATAAAGCCCGGAGATACCGTGGCCATCGTCGGGGCGGGCCCCATAGGGCTCGCGGCTGTCCTTACCGCGAAGTTCTACTCGCCGTCCCGGATAATAATGATCGATGTAGATGACGGCAGGCTCGCGGTGGCAAAGGAGATAGGCGCGACCGACACGATTAACAGCCGGGCAAATGGCTCTGCCGTGGAACGGGTTATGGAGCTGACGGGAGAGCGGGGTGTAGATGTTGCCATAGAGGCCGTCGGTTCGCCCGTTACCTTTGAAATATGCGAAGATATAGTGGCCCCCGGAGGGCACATAGCCAATATAGGCGTTTTCGGGCAGAGCGTTGATCTGCACATGGAAAAGCTCTGGTCGCATAACATAACGCTCACTACGAGGCTGGTCGATACCGTGACGACTCCCATGCTCCTCAAAAGCGTGGAGTCCGGAGCGCTTCATCCGGAAAGGCTCGTCACCCATCACTTTGCCCTGTCCGACATCATGAACGCCTACGAGACCTTTTCTCATGCCAAAGAGGAGAGGGCCTTGAAGGTCGTGCTTGACAACAGGTGAAAAAAACGAGGCCCGAAAGGGCCTCGTTTTTTTTCGCTCTCCTCCAAAAATAGGCTTTGAAAGAAGGCCTGTTCCTGCGGTACAATATCTAATTAATCTTAATCCCATTTGGAACGGACATCATGCTAAAAGTAAACGGTCTTTGCAAGCAATACGGCCCCCAGGTGCTGTTTGAGGAAGTCTCATTCAGCCTTACCCCGGGGGAGAAAATCGGGCTCGTAGGCAGGAACGGCCACGGGAAGTCAACCCTTTTCAAAATAATACTCGGCCAGGAAGAGCCGGACTCCGGCGAAGTCTCGGTGCCGAAGTACTACAGGACGGGACACCTTTCCCAGAGGCTGGATTTCACGCAGCCTACCGTTATCAAGGAGGCCTGCCTGGGCCTGCCCCACAACGAGGACGGGATCGACGAGACCTACAAGGCTGAGGCCATACTCATGGGCCTTGGCATAGGCGAGGAGCTTTTTGACAGCAGCCCCTTGAACCTTTCCGGAGGCTATCAGGTAAGGCTCAACCTCGCGAAGGTGCTCGTCTCGGGCCCTGACCTGCTGCTCCTTGACGAGCCTACGAACTACCTTGACATAGTCTCGGCTCGCTGGCTTGAGAGGTTTTTGCGCGACTGGAAGGGCGAACTCATCATGATTACCCATGACAGGGGCTTCATGGACGCCGTGACCACCCACACGATGGGCATACACCGCTCAAAGGTGAGAAAAGTACAGGGACCGACAACCAAACTATACGAGCAGATATTGACGGAAGAGGAGACCTACGAGCAGACCAGGCAGAACGAAGAGAAGAAAAGGGACGAGGTCGAAAAATTCATCGCGAGGTTCAGAGCCTCCGCCACAAAGGCCTCAGCCGTGCAGTCCAGGGTAAAGGCCCTCGAGAAGAAAGGAAAGCTCGAAGAGCTCAGGGACCTGAAGAGCCTGGACTTCGCCTTCAACGAGGCGCAGTTCCAGAGCAAGTACCTCCTTGAGACAAGGGACCTTTCCTTTGGTTACGGCGGGGACTCGCCTCTTCTTATAAAGGACTTGAGCTTTACAGTGTCAAAGGGCGACAGGATAGGCGTTATCGGTAAGAACGGAAGGGGTAAGACGACCCTGTTGAACCTGCTCAACGGGGAGATGAAGCCTTTGAGCGGCGATGTCAACATCAACCAGAATACAAAGATGGCCTTCTTCGGCCAGACCAACATAGACAGGCTCACGCGCGCGAACACGGTGGAGCAGGAGCTTATGTACTCCCAACCGGACTGTACCCGCGGCACTGCCCGGAGGATCTGCGGAGCCATGATGTTCGAAGGCGACAGCGCCCTTAAAAAGATAGAGGTGCTCTCAGGCGGCGAGCGAGCAAGGGTGCTTCTCGGCAAGCTCCTCATAACTCCGGCCAACATGCTTCTGCTGGACGAGCCCACAAACCACCTTGACATGGACTCCATCGATTCGCTCATAGAGGCCATCGACGCGTTCAACGGGGCGGCCATAATGGTCACCCACAGCGAGCTCATGCTGGACGCCCTGGCCACTCGCCTCATCATCTTCGACGGGGGGTCGGTTTCAGTGTTTGAGGGCGGCTACAGGGAGTTCCTTGAGAAAATCGGATGGGAGAGCGAGGCGGCGGAGGACAAAAGCGCCAAGAAGCCGCGCGCAGCAAAGGGCATCAACAAAAAGGAACTCAGGAAGCTAAGGGCGGACCTGTCGGCGGAAAAGACCAGGGTCATCGGCCCGCTGCAAAAGAAGATAGCCGCCACGGAGGGCGCGATCGTCGAGGCCGAGAAAAAAGCCGAAGCGGAAAACATGGCCCTTCTTGCCGCGTCCGAGCGCACGGAGGCTGACGCGATAAGCACTCATTCAAAGGCTTACCATGACGCAATGGGAAAGATGGACAGCCTGTTCGATGAACTTGAGAAACTGACCGCGGAGCTGGAGTCAAAAACAGCGGAGTTTGATTTGAAGATGCGGGAGGCCGGTTTCGAATAAGCGCGCGAAATGTTAAAGGGGGCTGCCGTTGGGCAGCCCCCTTTTTTATGTTTAAAAATTGTTCTTTTTCCTGATCTCTTCGTTAGGGCAGAAATAAAAATGCTCACATATTGCCATATATGCTCCGCTTTTTATTTCCACCCTGCCTCGACCTCAGAAAAAATAACTAATTTTTAGAGCACCCTTCAGCTTCTTTGGAGCTTTTAAAATACCCAGAGCACAGGGCAGGGAGCTTTCCTTGTGACATTGTCAGTGATACTGCCGGCGAAGAGCTTGCCGATCGGCGAATAGCGGTGCGTGGACATTATGATCAGGTCTGCCCTTTTCTCTTCGGCGAGCGCCACGATCTCGTGCGAGGCGTCTCCTTCGCGAAGCATGGTGTCCACATGGGCCGCGCCAAGCGCCCTGAGCTTGTCCGCGCCGCTTTCAAGAACAGCCCTGCCTTCGTTGAGCCATTCCTTGTGTATGGTATCCCATTCAGGAGAATTTGTGACCAGGTGGCCTGCGCGGTGCCATTTCTCCGTGACATGGAGCAGTATGATCTTGGCCCCGGAGACCTTGCTCAGGTAAGCCGCGTGCTTTAACGACTTGTCCGAGAGCTCTGTTCCGTCTACAGGGCATACTACCGTGTTATATTCCATACGCACCTCAGGTTAGTTTAGGCGCCGGCAAGCCCGTGTTCAAGCGTGCCGGCGCCATTTTATAGCAGTCTCAATAAACGGTTTTGGCTTCCGCGAGAGCTTTTCCGCCCTTGCCTACCCAGGTCTGGGTCCAGCGGCGCTGTGCTATTCTCATGACGATGAAGACTACCGCGGCCAGGACCATGAATGCTATGAACCCGGAGGCGAATGAGCCGGTGTACTGCTTGGACAGGCCCATTGCGTTGGGGATGAAAGCGCCGCCCAAGGCGCCTATTTCACCTATCATGCTGCCGGCCACGGCCGTGGTCGTCGGCCAGCGCAGCGGCACGAGCTGGAACAAAGAGCCGTTGCCCATGCCGAGGAAGGCGAAGCAGACCATGAACAGCCCCGTGGTTACCGTGAGAGAGGGCGCGCCGCTCAGCAGGAGCATGAGCACTATGACGCCTATGAAGACCAGCGTCAGGGAGTTGATGCCGCCCCATTTGTCGGATATCCACCCGCCGACTATCCTGATGGCGCTGCCCATGACGGCCGCGAGCATCGTCAGCTGTCCGGCCTGCACTTTCGTGACGCCGAACTGGTCATGGAAGAATGTGGGCAGGAAGTTTGCCAGCCCTATGAAGCCGCCGAAGGTGATGATGTAGATGGCGTTGAACATCCAGCCGTCCTTTTCAACAAGGCAGCTGACGAGTTCCTTCAGGCTGTGGTGCTCCCTGTCCGGAGGCTCTTTCGCGAAAATAAGCATTATGAGGAAAGGCATAAGCATTGTCAAGGCCGCGAAGCCGTAAACAGCCTGCCAGCCGTACTTCATCGCCAGCGGGGGCGCGAAGAGCACCGCGAGCACCGTGCCGCTGTTGCCGGCTCCTGCTATGCCCATCGCAAGTCCCTTGTACTGCGCAGGGAACCACCCGGAACCGAGCGAAAGGGCGACGCCGAAAGAAGCGCCCGCTATGCCGAGAAGGACTCCCATGGCCAGGACATCGCCGTAAGTACTAACCGCGTAGTACCCGTACAGCATTGCTACCAGTATACAGCCCATCTCGACCAGGGCGGCGTTTTTTCTGCCAATGTACTGTGCCATGACGCCGAGAGGGAAACGCATCAGGGCGCCAGCCATGATGGGTATGGAGATCATGAAGCCCTTCTGGGCCGGTGAAAGATTGAACGCCTCACTGATGAATGGAGCCATGGCTCCGTTAAGAACCCAGATCGCGAAACAGAAATCGAAATACAGAAATGAAGCTATCAGCGTCGGCAGGTGGCCTGCCTTTGCGAATGCTTTCCAGTTTGCCATTTTTCTCTCCTTTAGATTTGACATGACGCAGCTGCCCGGATTTAAGAAGGGAAAAAGGCGTCATAAAAGAGAGTCGTATTTTTTTTGGGTGGATTATTGCTGGTACGCGAGTGCCCTGGTAATAGTCCGCACTAAGCCAAAAAAAATGCGACTGTGCCTTTGGGTACTCATCGTTATATCCTGAGCGGTAGACATAGCGGTGAGGAAGTGAATTCCCATTCACTTCATCTTTTCTGATCTGCTTTTTTGAATTAAATAGCAGTTCGCCGGAAAAAAGTCAAGCCAAATGTGAGGGGCATCACATTCCGCGCCGGTAGATTGTAGTTTAATGGCTCTAATGCCGGCTTAATCCTGCCTGAGTATAATGGAACCGTAACAAGGCAGAATAACAGCAGAAAAGGAGGGGTTAAAATGAACAGGACAGCCGATATAGTTGATTTGCTGGTAGCGGTTGGCAACATAGCTGTGGCAAGCCTCCTGATTTTCATCGTGGGGCTGTAAAAAGCCCCAACGGGGTATCATGCCTAATCCCTCTTTAATGTTGGAACAGGTATGATATTGACAGAAAAAAGAGTTAAGAAAAAATAAGGAGGAATAATATGAAAAAGGACATAGTAGCAGAGCTGTATCTTCCGCTTGCGTTCATCTTCGGTCAGCTGGCAATAGCAGTAGTCGCGGTTGCCACAATATCAGCCTGATCGGCGGTTAACATGTTGAAATACATAAACCATGTCTAAAAGGGAGGGTGTTGAACCCTCCCTTTTTTCATTCCACTCAAAATCTTTTGCCCTCCCTTCAAAAACACCTCCAAATGACAAGAGCCCTGGGTGTAACAGACCTGTTTTGGTGTTACTATAAGGTAACATAGAGGTGAACGCTTTGTTTTTAAACAGATAAAAGCCTTCGCAGCCGGGTTTTGCCTCCGTTGGTGTAACTTTTTCGTAACATTCATGGTTTGAACAGCCTCTCTGTGAAAAAGACCTACCGTTTCGAATAACCTTTTAAAATCAGCATGTTGTGGAACAGTGTCGGGAGCGCTATTCACTCTGGTATGTATATTGCAACATTCCTTTGTCTGAATCGAAACAGCAGCAACGGAAGCATAGGGCGACAGAGGTAAAGACTTACTGGACGGTTTTTTTGCGTTGAGCGGCGGAAAAAGACCTTGTCCCGGAAAGTCTTGATGTTTTCAGGTAAATTCCTCGTCGAGCCCTGATGCGTTCACTTGCGAGAGGTGTAGCCATCTCCATGGGTTGGGAGAGGTTCGTCTTAATTAGAGCCATCGGCGCTTTTCAGGGCTGTTGTAATGGCTTTCAAAGCGAGCTTATGCCGCGGGCGTTCGTCCGGGCTTTATCGGCTTCGGCTGGGCTGGGCGGCGTATTGCGGCCAGGGCCGGTGTCCAGGTAATCCTGAGTGGAGAATGAGGCTGCCCGCCGTTTAAAAGGCTGGCAACCCTGTTTTCAGGGGATTAGTCCATAAACTCGGAGCCGATTTCGCGAGACTCGGCCCCTGGTCTGTCTGTCTGCAGTGCGGCATAGGAACCCTGCGGCATGAGAAAGCCTGACGCCCTTTTTCGATTTGACACGGGCCTGCCATCGAGTGCGGACTCCAGGAGAACCGAAGAAGGTCTCGTGGAGGCCCGGTGCGGCTGTTCGCGCCATTAGAATGGACTTGTTGCTTCATCCATGCCCTTCAAAGTAACAGCCATTGTTACTTAAATATAAATATCCGTTGAAGTAATCTGTTGTCAGACAAATCAGCCCATAGCCTGCCAGGGGTGCTTGTGGTACGCGAGGGCATTCCCATTGCGCGGGTGCTGAGAACCGGGGCTGAAATCAGCTGTAAAACCGGTTTGATCAGGAAAGGTCCATTCCTGCGCGTTAAGCGTTGCCGCATCATTAAAATTGTGACGAGGCGCGCCAGGAGTTTGAGAGGAACGGGCAGTTGCATCCTCAGGCTGGGCCGGGCATCGGCACAGGCCTTTTGAGGATGACGCGGGGCGGCCCGCTTACCCTTTTCCATTGGCCGGTCCCTGGGCTGCCAGATAAAGAAAAGGCTCTGGCAGGGCGCTGACAGCTTAGCCATCCGGCAATTCATCCAGCATTGAGAGCAGGTAGCGATTGTCAGCGGATTGCCAGGGGTTCTTTATCATCCGGGCGGTTCAGAAACGGAGGTGGCCTTAATGAAGATCATGGTCTGCCATGATGGTTCGCAAAGGTCTCAAGCTGCGCTTGAAAGGACCGCGGAGCTGTTCCGGTCCCAGGAGCCCAGAATAATACTCGTTACGGTCGTAGAAGAGCCGCTGGACGCTACCAGCCAGGACGAAGCGAGCTTCGAGATATGGCGCGCCTCCAGGGGCGAGAGCTTAAGGCAGGCCGCTGACTGGGTGGTCGAGCACGGGCTTAATGTCGACGCCATCCTCGCGGTGGGCGACCCCAGGAAGATGCTGATCGAGGCGACAGAGGCCAGGAACCCCGACATCCTTGTCGTTGCCGGAAGGGGCTCTGGATTGCTCCAGGGCGTGGTCCCCGGAAGCGTAAGCGCCTTCCTTGTGCGTTACGCGGAATGCCCGGTGCTTGTGATGCACTGATAGCCAGCCGGTTTTTATCTTTTGAATTACCTTGCGTTATTTGCTTTCCCCGGAGGTCTGAATGGCACATAGGGAAAGAATGGGGTGGGGCGACCTGTTCAGGTTCGGCAGGCAGGATATCGCCGCGCTGCACAAGACCTGGTTCGCTTTTTTTCTCACCTTCGTCGTATGGTTCAACATGGCTCCTCTGGCGACTACTATCATCGAGTCTTCAGGGCTTACGGCGGCGCACCTGAAGCTGCTTGCGGTCTGCAATGTCGCCCTTACCTCTCCGAGCCGTTTCGTAATAGGCATGCTGACGGACAGGTTCGGCCCCAGGAGGACCTTCGCGGGCATCATGGTGGCGATGTCGCTCCCCTGTTTCGCTTTCGCGTTTTCAGACAGCTATACTCAGATGCTCGCTTCCAGGCTCATCCTCTCAATGGTCGGCACCGGTTTCGTGGTCGGCATGCATATGACCTCGCTGTGGTTCAAGCCCAGGGATATCGGCTTCGCGCAGGGCGTTGAAGCGGGCTTCGGAAACTGGGGCGCATCAATCGCCGCGGTCCTCATGCCTGTAATCGCCCTGAATGTGTTCGGCTCCTGGAGATACGCGGCAGCCGCCAGCGGCCTCGTGATGTTACTTTACGGATTGTATTACCGGACAGCCATTACCGACGGCCCAGCCTTCGCTGCCTGCCGTGCTCCGTCGAAGAGCTCCGTCATCGAGGTCTCTACATGGCGGGACATGATAGGCGCCATACTCTGGACCATACCCGTAACCGGAGTCCTCGGCGTCGTCGTGTGGAGATTAAACGGGATGGGCTTCATGGGCGCGGGCGCGGCCACCTGGGCTTACGCCGCAATAGCCGCAGTGGTGCTCTTCCAAGCGCTCCGTATTGTCAGGTTCAATTATCCTTTGCTAAAGAAAGGCGTGCCTGATGACGATAAGTACAGGTTCGCGGACATTGGAGCCTTGTGCCTGTGCTACGGCGCTTCGTTCGGCGCCGAGCTCGGCGTCATATCCATGCTCCCGCAGTTCTTTGAGAACAACTTCAGCCTTACCCCTCAGCTCGCGGGCCTCATGGGAGCCTTATTCGCCTTCATGAGCTTCTTTTCAAGGTCATTTGGAGGTTACATATCGGAAAGGTCCCCTTCGAAGAGGGGCGCGATGCTGGTCTTTCTGGCGGGCATAGCGGTCTCGTTCGGTCTCATGGGCCTCATTGAGTCAAACTGGCCGGTATGGCTCGCGATCGCGGTAACTATTTTATGCGCCCTGTTCGTGACAGGCGCGTGCGGCGCGACTTACGCTATCGTCCCTCTTGTGAAGCGGCGCATGACAGGGCATATAACGGGATATGTCGGCGCTTTCGGCGGTATTGGCGCTGTCATGTACCTTACCGCGTACACATTTGTCAACGACAGCCAGTTTTTCCACATAATGGGCGCCGGGGCGCTTTTTACATTCGTGTTCTGCGTTTTTTTCCTCAGGGAGCCTGCCGGGGCGTTCTCTCAGGAGTATCAGATCACCGGCAGCGGCAAAGCCATGATGGAAGGGCGGCCGCTGGCCGGCAAGACCTGGGGCGCCCGTGAAAAGCCAAGCGGGAGCGCAGGGCGGGCTCCGATGGTATGAGGCAGGTTTTTTTAAAAAAATTACATCATGTGATGGACACGAGGATTTTTTTGTACTATAATTCCGCCATACTGAAAACTGAATACAGGTCCCGCAAGGTCACGCTGACTTTTTTGAAGGGCATAGCGAGAAATCGCTGGACAGGTCCGGATGAATCTGGTAATTTACGCGTGCTCAGCGGACAAACGATTCAAACCCCCAGGGGCATGAAAGCCTTGACCTCAAGCGAACGCGTATATCCTGATCACAGCCAGAACGACACCCGTTCGGAGGACTCTATACTGGTGAGTCGAAGGATCAGAAAAGGGCTCAGGCAGCTTTGCAAGAGCCTTTTGTGCATTACTGCCCTGAAATTATGCCCCGCTTCCGGGCGCCTGCGCCAGGAAGCAAGGCCCGCAGCCCCCAATGGGGTCGCGGCAAGCGGCTTTGACGCGCCCGCCGAGCAGAAGGCTCTTTCAAATGCCTTGACTCTTGTCGGTAAAGTCCTGGGCTCATTACCCACCAAAGAGAACCACATCAACTCATTAAGCGCCATCGAGGTCTTCGTCTCCAAGCTCCGTGAAGAGGTCCTTGAATTCGCCGCGAGGGATAAGGCCGAGAAAAAGCCTTCTGTCCCGCGCTTCGGAAGAAGGGCCAAGGTCTCGCGGAGTCCCGGGCTGGAGAACCTCAAGGTGACGCTTAATCTTGCCAGAGGCGATCTAGAATCATCTCTCGCCTTTTAATCTATTCAATCCATGGCCTTATAACGGCATCCTCCCTCAATTACCGGGGTTGCGCTTGTATCGTCTCCCTCCTCAACGGACGAAAGGCAGCCGGGCCGGAACGGGTCCATGGTGGATATAAAGGGTTCCAAAGAATTATCTATGAAAAGCATAGATAATAAAAAGCGAGCAGCGGTAAAGGAGGTGTAGAGTATGGATTTAAGGAGTTGTAAGACAATCTTGGTGAAGGGACTGCAGCTCGGGTTCGCGCTGAGCCTCGTTGCCGGTATTGCGCCTATGAAGGCCATTGCCGAAGACGCGGCTGCTGTTGCGGCTCCCGCTGATGCGGCGGCTGTTGAGGCCCCGGCTGAAGTAGCGGCCCCGGCTGAGACTGGTGACGCGGCGATCGGCAAGATGTACTTTACGGGTGAGAAGAGGTTTGAGAGCGGCGCTCCGGCGTGTATCTCCTGCCATAGCGTAAGCTACGGTTCTCTCAACGGCGGCGTGCTTGGTCCGAACCTGACCAAGGTATATGCCGACGAATCGAAGAACCCGCTTCTGAGTGCGGCCTGGATCAACGGTGGTTCCCCTGTGATGGCTCCCATCTTCGGCGCTAAGAATGTGACCGATGAGGAAGTCTCCCACATAAGGGCGTTTTTCGCCGAGCAGTCCAAGGGCGAAGTAGCATCTTCCCAGACCGGCACTTTCACCATCATCGGGTTGGGCGGCTTCGTAGGTATACTGATTGTCTTCAATATTATCTGGAGCGGCCGGTACAGGAACAGGAACAAAGGCACTGCCCATGATGCCCTTTGGAGAAACTACGGCGGAAAAGGAGGGAGGTAATTAGATGGCTACCTGGATTCAAGACGAAATAAACCCCGGTAAAAGGGGTTGGGAAGAATATTACAGGAACCGCTGGCAGTATGACAAAACCGTGAGGTCCACCCACGGCAACAACTGCACAGGCGGCTGCTCCTGGATGGTTTACGTAAAAGATGGCATTATTACCTGGGAACTGCAGGCTGTCGACTATCCGAAGCTGGATCAGTCGCTTCCGCCTTACGAGCCCAGAGGCTGCCAGAGGGGTATATCCGCCTCCTGGTATGTTTACAGCCCACTGAGGATCAAGTACCCGTATTGCCGCGGCATACTCCTCGACTCCTGGAAAGAAGCCAGGGCCAAGCATTCCGACCCTGTCGACGCCTGGAGGTCCATTGTCGAGAACGCCGAGCTTCACAAGAAGATCAAGTGGTCGAGGGGCAAGGGCGGCTTCCGCAGGTTTGATTGGGACACCGCGGCTGAGATCATCACCGCAGCCCACATCTACACCATAAAGAAGTACGGTCCGGACAGGATCATCGCTTTCTCCCCGATCCCGGCCATGTCGCAGATCAGCTATGTGTCAGGCGCTCGTTACAACCAGCTCATCGGCGGCGTTCATCTGAGCTTCTATGACTACTACACCGACCTTCCGAACGCGGAACCCGAAGTCTGGGGCGAGCAGACCGACTCTTGCGAGAGCGCTGACTGGTACAACACCGGTTACCTCGTAATCACCGGCGCGAACCCCAACATGACCAGGACCGCTGACTGCCACTTCGTCTCCGAGCTCAGGCACGGCGGCGCGAAGCTTGTTGTCTGCGCCCCTGACTACTCTCAGGTCACGAAGTACGCCGACACCTGGGTGCCCGTGAAGCCCGGTTCCGACTCAGCCTTCTGGATGGCCATCAACCATGTCATCCTCAAGGAGTACTATGTCGACAGGAAGGTGCAGTACTTCGATTCCTATGTGAAGCAGTTCACCGATCTCCCGATGCTCGTCAAGCTCGAAAAGGGCAAGGACGGCTGGGAGCAGGGCCGCTTCCTTACGGCTAATGACCTTGCCGAGTACGAAGGCGAGGACAACCCGGAATGGAAGCAGTGCATGTGGGACGAGACGACCGGCAAGGCCGTCGTAGTGAACGGCTCCGTAGGCTTCAGGTTCCCCAACAAGCACGAGAACCACGGCAAGTGGAACCTCATGCTCAAGGAAGCCAGGACGCAGAAGAACATCAACCCGTCGCTGTCCGTCCTTGACCACAAGGAAGACGCGATAGAGGTCAACTTCTACGAAGTCGACAAGCCCGAGAAGTACAAGAGGCAGGTGCCTGTCAGATATGTACAGACCAAGGAAGGCAAGGTCGCTGTCGCGACCGTATTCGATCTCAAGATCGCCCATTGCGGCGTCTCGAGAAAGGGCCTCACCGGCGACTACTGCAGGAACTATGACGACGACAGGGGCTTTTCGCCCGCGTGGCAGGAGAAGTACACCGGCATCGGACGCGACACTATAATCCAGATCGCCAGGGAATTCGCCTCCAACGCCGAAGTGACCAAGGGCCGCTCCATGATCATCACCGGAGCGAGCTATAACCACTATTACCACTCCAACCTGCTGTACAGGACCGCGATGGACGCTCTTATGCTTTGCGGTTCCATAGGCAGGAACGGCGGCGGCTTGCAGCACTATGTCGGTCAGGAAAAGCTCGCCATGTTCGACTCATGGGGCCAGATAGCCCATTCGTTGGACTGGATCAGGCCTCCCAGACTCGCGAGCGGCCCGTGCTTCTGGTATTCCGTCACAGGCATGTACAAGTACGACGGCGCCATAGCCGAGTACCACAATGTGCCAGACAAGAACAAGCTCGAGTTCCAGCACACCCACGACTACAACACAAGAGCCGTAAGGCTGGGCTGGATGCCGTGCTTCCCGCAGTTCAACAAGAGCTCCATCGCCATGGTCGAGGAAGCCCAGAGGGCTGGCGCCAAGTCTGACGCCGAAATAATCGACTATGTCGTGAAGCAGCTCAAGAGCGGCGCGCTCGAGTTCTCCATACAGGACCCGGACGCTCCGGAGAACTGGCCGAGAGTCTGGTTCATATGGAGGGCGAACGCGCTTGGTTCTTCCGCCAGGGGCCAGGAGTACTTCCTCAGGCATGTACTCGGAACCCATAACAGCGTCATCGCGGACGAAGTCGCGAAGCCGTTCATCAAGGAGTCGAAGTTCAGGGAGTCCCCGCTTGGAAAGCTCGACCTGCTGGTCGACCTCAACATGCGTATGAACACGACCCCGACTTACTGCGATATCGTCCTCCCGACCGCTCACTGGTACGAGAAGGAAGACATCAACACCACGGAGCTCCACTCCTTTGTTCACCCCATGGGCGCCGCCGTTCAGCCGAACTGGGAAGCGAAGACCGACTGGGATGCCTTCAAGTTCATCTCGAAGAAGTTCTCCGAGCTGGCCAAGAAGCACTTCCAGAAGCCTGTTAAGGACATCGTCATGAGCCCGCTTATGCACGATACCCCGGGCGAGATAGCCCAGCCGGCCACCAATGGTGTGCTGGACTGGAAGAAGGGCGAGTGCGAGGCTATTCCTGGAAAGACCATGCCGAGCTTCGCCATCGTGGAGAGGGATTACACGCAGATCGACAAGCAGTACAGCTCGGTCGGACCCCTCCAGAAGGGCAAGTACGGCTTCCACGGCATCATGCTCGACGGCAAGGACCTCTATGAGAACTATCTCAACCAGGAACACATAGAGAAGAAGGAAGTCAACGGTCAGAAGCTCATCTCCCTCGAGACTGCCAAGGACGCCGCGAACTTCGTGCTCGCGTTCTCCGGCGCCACGAACGGAGAGGTCTGCTTCAGGCAGTGGTGGGAAGAAGAGCACCACACCGGTCTGCACGGACATGAGTATCTTGAAGCCAGGAAACAGGCCCGCGCGGTCTGCCCTGAAATCAAGTACCTCATCCCTGACGACAGGGTCCATGGCATAGCCCATGAGATGGCCAGCGGCAACAGGAACGTAAGCATGACTTACGACGATATCGTTGCCCAGCCGAGAAGGTGGCTCACCACCCCGCTCTGGACCGGCGACAACAGAAGAGGAAGGGCCTACGGCACCTGGACAATCCAGACCGAGCAGCTTGTGCCCTGGAGGACGCTGTCCGGCCGTCAGCACACTTATCTTGACCACCCGGTTTACCTGGACTTCGGCGAAGCTCTCGCGACTGCCAAGCACAGGCTGAACCCGGCCAAGATGAACGAGGTGCAGAAGTCCGACAAGACCGACGCGCTCCACCTCAACTACATCACGCCGCACAGCAAGTGGGCCATACATTCAACCCACTACGACAACCTCAGAATGCTCACGCTGTCCAGGGGCGGTAACTCCATCTGGATCAACGACAGAGACGCCGAGAGCGTAGGCATAAAGGATAACGACTGGGTAGAGGCGTACAACGACAACGGAGTATATGTTTGCCGTGCCGTCGTCAGCGCCAGGATCCCGTCCGGCTCTTCTTTCGCCTACCACTCTCAGGAAAGGACGATCAATGTCCCGAAGTCTGAGCAGAGGAACAAGATAAGGGGCGGATACCATAACTCGCTTACCAGGCAGAGGCTTAAGCCGCAGCTCATGACCGGCGGTTACGGCCAGTTCTCCTACGGCTTCAACGCGTGGGGCCCGATCCCGACCATCAGGGATACAACGGTGCTGGTGAGGAAAATGAGAAACCAGGAGGTGAAGTGGTAATATGGATCTCAGAGCTCAACTTTCAATGAGTTTTCATATGGACAAGTGCATCGGCTGCCATACCTGCAGCGTGTCCTGCAAGAACGTGTGGACATCGCGCAGAGGCGCCGAGTACATGTGGTGGAACAATGTCGAGACGAAGCCCGGCGCCGGCTACCCCCTCACCTGGGAAGACCAGGAGAGGTACAGGGGCGGTTGGGAAGTCTCCGGCGGGACTTTGAGGCTTAAGCTCCTCAAGGGCCCCGGGAAGATAAGGACGCTGGCGAACATATTCTTCCAGCCCAACCTTCCGACGATAGACGATTACTATGAGCCGTTCACCTATGACTATCAGAACCTGTTCAACGCTCCGGCAGGCGACGACCAGCCGACCGCAAGGCCGAGGTCGCTCATCACCGGCGAGTTCATGGAGAAGATAGCCCTGGGACCGAACTGGGACGACGACATGGGCGGATCTCCGCTGTACGCGGCGAACGACCCGAACCTCAAGGGCCTCTCGGAGTCCCAGAAGGAGATGCTGACCAAGTTCCACAAGCTCTTCTTCTTCTACCTCCCGAGGATCTGCAACCATTGCCTCAACCCGGCTTGCGTAGCGTCCTGCCCGTCAGGCGCTATCTACAAGAGGGGCGAGGACGGCATAGTCCTGATTGATCAGGACACCTGCCGCGCCTGGAGGTTCTGCGTCAGTGCTTGTCCGTACAAGAAGCCCTATTACAACTGGGCGAACGGCAAGTCCGAGAAGTGTATCTTCTGCTATCCCAGGACCGAGACCGGCCAGGCCAACGCCTGCGCCCATGCCTGCACAGGCAGGATCAGGTTCGTCGGCGTGCTCTTCTATGACGCTGACAGGATAGAAGAGGTCGCCAAGACCCCGGACGAAAGGCTCGTGGACGCGATGAGGGACATCGTCCTTGATCCCAAGGACCCCAGAGTCATCGAAGAGGCCAGAAAGCAGGGCATCGACGAGAACTGGATTGTCGCGGCCCAGAACTCCCCTTCTTACAATCTGTTCAAGAAGTGGAGAATTGCGATGCCGAACCATCCGGAGTTCAGGACTCTTCCGATGAACTTCTATGTTCCGCCTCTTTCACCGGTCCTTCACAACGCGAAGGCCGAGAACGGCGGCACCTTTGATGGCGAGTCCATGGAATTCTTCAACTCCATCGACAAGATGAGGATACCCGTAAGGTACCTTGCCAACCTCCTTAGCGCCGGTAACGAGCAGGTTGTTATCGAGTCGCTCAAGAAGCAGATGGCTGTAAGGCTCTGGGTACGCCAGCAGAGGGTAGGCGACATCGGCGACAGCGCCGCCAAGGCCGCTCTTTCAGCAGTAGGCCTCACCCCTGAGGATGCTTTCGAGATCTACAAACTGGTCTCGCTCGGCACCTTCCAGGAGAGGTTCGTGATACCCGAGACCCATCGCGAGACGATGACCACGGTCGACCCCAGGACCATGTACGAGAAGAGGGGCACGGTCGGCTTCGGCCAGAAGAAGCAGGAACTCGTTTCGAGGCAGTGGTAATCGGTACGATGGAAAACGCAAAGAACATATACGCGCTTCTTGCCGGGTTGCTTGAACACCCGGCGGAGGATATCAAGATAAAAGCCGAGCAGTGCATCAAGGCTCTGGCCGATTATCCGCAGTATCCTCCGGAGATAACAGAGGAGCTGAAAAAGTTTCAGAAGGACCTGGAGAACATCCCCCTTGACGATGTCAAGGGGGTGTACTCCTACACCTTCGAACTTACGAGCGACTTTACGCTGGACCTGGGTTACCATGTTTTCGACGGGTTCAGACGCTCGAACAGTCTCGCTGCTATCAAGGGCATGTATAGGGACAAGGGTTTTCCGCTCGAAGAGCGCGCTGGAGGAGAGTTGCCTGACCATCTCCCGGTAATACTGCACTTCATGTCGTTCACGGACGATGAGGAGCTGCTGAAGAACTTCCGGGAGACTTTCGTCATAAAGGCGCTCGAAAAACTCCATAAAAACTTCGAGAGAAACAAGAAAAACCTCTACTGGCACGTAATCAACGCCGTTTACAGAATCATCGACAAAGACGTAAAAGGAGGAGAGTAATGGACAAGGTCCTGTTTGGCGTTATGCCGTACATCTTATTGATGACGGCTATCGTCGGCGCAATATGGAGATTCAAAAGCAACAAGTACACGTGGTCGTCACAGTCGTCCCAGTTCCTGGAGAACAAGACCCTGTTCTTCGGGTCTTTCCCCTGGCATTACGGGATCATAACGATCCTCCTGGGGCATCTTCTGGGACTGTTCATACCCAAGAGCATCGTGCTCTGGAACTCGGTTCCCTTGAGGCTCTATGTGCTCGAGCTTACCGCTCTGGCCCTCGGCTTCCTCGCCCTGTTCGGTCTTCTGGCCCTTACCTACAGAAGGCTTACGAACAGCAGGGTGAAGGCCGTAACTTCCGGCTGGGATGTGCTCGTGCTCATCATCCTCCTCATACAGGTAGTCACCGGTCTTGGCAACGCCATCCTCTACAGGTGGGGTTCCAACTGGTACGTAGCGACCGCAGTACCCTGGATGTGGTCGGTCCTGAAGCTGCAGGCCAACCCTGACTATGTGGCCAATCTTCCGCTCATCACGAAGACCCACATATTCAACGCGCTGCTCTTCATCGGGCTTATCCCGTTCTCGAGGCTCGCGCACTTCGTGGTCCTCAACCCTTACAAATACCTCGTGCGTCCTTATCAGGTCGTAAGGTGGTACAGGAAGGGCGGCCCGACCGCGAACATCGTTTCGTACAAGTAACAGCGCGGGTGGGCGTCTCAGGACGCCCACCCGCTTTTTTAAAGGGGTTAAGGGCGCTGCGATTTTCGAATTTTCCCTCTGAGATCTGGCTTAGCTGCACAATTTGAATCAAGGAGAAAATCTGCAATGGCGAAGATAACGAGATGGGAGCCGGAGAATGAACAGTTCTGGCGTGAAACCGGCAGCAGACTTGCATGGATTACATGCGGCGTAACCACGTTCTCGCTCATATTTTCATTCGCGACATGGTTTGTCATGAGCGCCGTGGTCGTAAGGCTTCCTAACATAGGCTTCAAGTTCACCACAATGGAGCTCTTCTGGCTCGCGGCCGTACCGGGCCTCGCGTCGGGTATATTGAGGTTGATACATTCCTTCTTTATCCCGATACTTGGAACGCGTCCGGTCGTAAGCATAGCGACAATTATCAAGATCATCCCAATGGTATGGCTTGGCTTCGCGGTGCAGGACACTAATACGCCGTGGTCCACCTTCATGATAATAGGCTTCCTCAGCGGCATGGGCGGCGGAGACTTCTCCTCTTACATGCCTTCAACCAGCATCTTTTTCCCGAAAAGGCTTCAGGGCCTCGCGATGGGCGTCCAGGCCGGCATAGGCAACTTCGGCGTCAGCGTCGTCCAGTTCGTAACCCCGTGGATCATAAGCTTCGCTATCCTCGGCAGCGCGTTTGGCGCTCCTCAGCTTTTCACCAAGTCTGACATCATAAAGGATGTCACTTTCACAAGGGATGCCTCCGGCGTGGTCACGGATGTCGTTTACAAGAAGCCTGAGCTTGCCAGCGCAATAACTGTCGTGAAAGCCAACGGAGCCGTAACTGACATCATCGTGCAGGAAGCCCCGATAACCAAGAACATGAAGGTCGAGCTCAAGAAAAATGACGCCGGCGCCATAACCGATGTGACCCTCAAGAGGGTCGTAAAGAAGGACATGTGGGTCCAGAACGCGGCGTTCTGGTATGTCCCGTTCCTCGCCGTCTCCTTTATCCTCTGCGTATTGTTCCTCAAGAGCATCGACCCTTCCGCTCTCGGAATCAAGAGCGGCGGCTTCAAGAAGATGTTTGAGATACTCAGTTCCAAGTACAGGGCTCGCGTCCACACCTGGAACTGCACCATCACTTACATAGCCTCATTCGGTTCTTTTTCAGGCTACGCGGCCGCCTTCCCGATGATGATCAAGATCATCTACGGCGGCTTCGACGGTGCGCCGGACCCGCTTAAGTATGCCTTCTTCGGCCCGCTTATCGGCGGTCTTTCCCGCGCCGTTACTGGTCCCATATTTGACAAGTGGGGCGGCAGCAAAGGCATGTTCTGGTGCTTCATTGGCCTGATCGTCGGCTGCGCGGCCCTCGTATTCGGCGGCTATCTTACGCCGACCGGGCTCGAGACATTCCCGGGCTTCGTTTATATCATGCTCTGGATATTCCTGATGACAGGCATAGCCAACGCCGCTACCTTCCGTCAGTACCCGATAGTGTTCGCGTATTCGCCCGCTAAGGGCGCGCAGATGCTTGGTTGGACAGGCGCGTGGGCGGCTTTCGGCCCGTTCATCTTCACCTACCTCATCGGTATGTCCATCACAAAGACCGGCAGCGCCGTCACATTCTTCATCGGCGCCATAATCTACTATGCGTACGCCTTTATCCTGAACTGGTGGTACTACACCCGTAAGGGATCTGAAAGGTACGACTATGGTACCAGCGGCGGCACATGGTGGGACAAGGCCAACAAGTCCGAGTTTAAGTAAACAGCTGAACCAAGAGCGGCAAAAAACTGGCAGGTCGAATCAGGTTCAGATAAGCCTGCCTGAATAAGACGGCAACGAGCATGGGGGAGAACTTTTCTCCCCCATGCTTTTTTCTTGTCATGGCCGTATTCGCAGTTTATGCCGCAACGGGCCGATAATGGCCTTTTATTGACTCTTGAGATGTGGTAATTTGTAAAAACTGATTTTAGCCCGGCAAGTAAACTGGAGGTCAGGCCATGGGGTCTTTGGATTTTGAGTTGACTATCGCAGGCATCGCGTACGGTGTCCTGTTGATAGTGGCGACTTTCGTAAATAACAGGGTCATTGAGTCTTTCAGGCTTGATGTCATATTCATGCGCCATCCCACTCCCGCCACCAGAAGCGTCAACCTCGTGGCCGGCCTGGCCATTATCGGCTACAATGTCTATACAATGCTCTGGTAGCCAATTCTCATCCTTCATCACAAACACTCGCGTTTTTCTGCCCTCTCTACCATGCTCCGGCTTGCGTCGGCCTTGAACACTGCTTTTCCAGACCGGGAATCCGGCGCGCCGGGTCTCCACGCCGG
>Ga0209342_10000616_pt1 | contig 41468 bp, 47 predicted proteins | sample RifCSP16_2_FD_184023 | JGI IMG/M metagenome (GOLD analysis project Ga0209342, IMG submission 184023) | Soil microbial communities from Rifle, Colorado - Rifle CSP2_sed 16_2 (SPAdes) (version 2) | ecosystem: Environmental > Terrestrial > Deep subsurface > Rock core/Sediment | place: Rifle...
CGCTGATGCCGCCGATCCTCGTCGATACCGGCCCGCTCTATGCGATGGCCGATCGGGATGACGACTGGCACTCTCGAGTTGTCAGGCTCCTCAAGCGTTCACGTCATGAGCTTGTCGTCCGTCGTGTGCTGCCAGAAGCTGCCTATCTGTTGGCCGCTCACCTTGGACCCAAGGCCGAGCAGAAGCTGCGTGTAGGAAACGTAAAGGCCCTTATCGGTCTTTGCGCCCGGTGCACACATGACCTCCCACACGGCATTACCACGCCACAGACGCATCGGGTCTTTCTCGACAGCCCTTTGTCAGGAGGTCAGCACGTCAGTCACCGCGGCCTCCCCACCACCCGTCGCTCCACCACCAGCCGTGATGCCGAGTCAGACGTGCCGGCTCGAATCGCTTGTCGAGAACTCGTCTTGCTCGAGAAGCTCCTCGTCGTCCTTGTGGCGCACGTGACAAGTGAAGTTGTTTTGGTCGTCGGTGCTGCCGGTCCCGTCGTAGACCTGCACATCGGGATACACGCAGATCTTGCGGGTACGGGTCGGGCTCACCTGCGCCACAAGTGAGTCGGGCGCGACGTCGTTCTCCACCCAGTCGACGAGCGCGGTGAAGAGCTGCTCAGCGTTGAGGCCGGCGCCGCCACAATGTCCGGCATTCGGGTAGGGGAAGAAGCGATAGAACTTCTGCTTCTGCTCGATGCTGCCTTTCACGGAGTTGTAGTAGTGATAGGTGCCGCGCGGGAAGATCACCTCATCGAACAAGCCGTGATAGGTAATCATCTTGCCGCCGGCCCTGCGGAATCCCTCGAGGCCATCGTCGGTCCCGATCACTTCGTTAAACTTCTTCACCGAGAGCAGGAAATCGTTGAAGAACGATGCTTCCGTCACGGTGTGCCAATCGAAGGTGGGATCCCGCTTGATCCAATATTTGTGGTGACTCTCAGCAATGGGGAATGGCACCGGGTTCGCCAAATTGAAGAAACCGACGAGAGCGGCGCCACGCTCCAGCCCGTACCAAGCCCTGCCACTGCCGTGATGCCAGCCGCCATGGCCGGGGCTCGCCACAGGCCCATTCCAAATTTTGTCGATGGCGGAAGCTTCCTGAGCCGTAAGGCAGTCTGGTGCTGCCGGCGCGCCCGGTTGCCCGCAGATATTCGCCGTGGCGCTGGAGTGGCACTTGCGGGGGTCTTCGACCATGCCGTCGGTTATGCCGTCAATGGCATCGCACGCCGCGATGGCTGAAGCGCTTGCTGCGTTGAGCTTGTTCGCCGCGATCGGGCCGCCGGCTTCATCTTTCATGACGATCTGCGGCCAGAGCTCTGAAGGGATGAAGCGGTCCCAGTTGAAGGCCGGTGAGCCGGCGAGGATGCCGTCATAAGCACGGGGAAAGTTCTGCGCCTGGTAGTGACCCTGCCGCCCGCCGGTGGAGCAACCGAACCAATATTTGCGGGTGGGGTGCGTGCCGTAATACGTCTTGGTCAACTTTTGGCCCCAGAGGTACTGCTGGCGGATTCCATCCCGGGAGAAATCGCGGATAAGGCCCCAGTTCAGGGTGTTATCCGGATTGAGCGCAAAGCTTCCATCGATGATCGATCCCACGTGCCCCGTGTCCGTGGAGGTCCCAACATAGCCAAGGTTGGTAGACGCGATTACGCTGGGTAGGGAGCCTACATATCCGCCGCCGCCGAGGTCGCGAGTCTTGCCGTTCCAGGGCACGGCGCCTGCGGCGCTGGGGTTCGCCAGGTCGACGTCATTTGGCGGCAGGCCGACACGGATTTGGATCTGCTCGCTTTGGCCCACCCGATATCCCGCTGCTGGACCGGACTCGGTGGAGACAGTGAACTCCACCTTGCAATAGCTCGAGAACGGAAGCGCAAATGGAGGAAAGGGAAACGGCTCGACGCCGGCTGGGAGCAGGACCGCCGATAGTCCGCTGATCTGCGGATTTCCTGCAAGGCCGTAAGCGGGATTAATCGCCAAATCGGCGCACGTAGGCGATGCCCACGCGGTAGGCTTATGTGGATGGTGATCCCACGCGAACGCTGATCTCGCCGTTGAGGCGAGCGCCACCAATCCCAGCATGATGGTCAAGGCGAAGACTAGACGCTTCATCGCACATTCTCCTGTTGAGATGCGGGCATGACGTGGCCTACTGTGGTGTGCACCTTTCGCGTCCTGACAGGCGTAGCGGCTTCGCGCGTCGACCAGCCAGGCGGGGACTCCTGAGGATGCCTCCTTTCTGGGTGAACGATGTTTCTGGGTGAACACTGTTGTTGCGATGCTTATAATCAGGTCTTCAGTTTGACGGAAATTGTCCTATTTTTTCTGTTCACCGCAGTCCTTTGCCAGACGTTGCGGCCCTGCGTGCGATCACGGGACTCTGACACCGGTACTCGCCCGACGATGTGCTCATTTCCTCTCGATCAGGACGTTCACTTGCCGTGAATTCAGGCGTTGGCGAGCGGGATGCTATATTGCGTGATCCCCCATGTTCAAGTGGAAAGTTGTCCGATGTTAGCGTGCCAGTCATTCTACGGAATATTCCAATAGAGAGATATTCCAGGCGGTCGGAAGCCAATGCGGCCTCAGACCTTGGTTGCAGTCTCTCCCAGCGGCTCGAGTTTTTGCCGATCCTGAAGAATCGCAGGCGGGAAGGAGGGGGGAGCGCCTCACGCTGGCGCCGGCCAGGCACGAAGCTCGATCTGCTACTCTTCGCCTAACAGTTGATCGATGAGGCGGCGGAAGATCTCCATTGGCTGGGCGCCTATCACCGGAGTGCCTTCGACGGCGTCGCCAGTGTTTGTCTTCCCCACGACGAACCCCGGCGTGCCCTGGACGCCGGCAGCCAAGCCGTCACGAAAGCCCTTGTTGACGCGGGCGGCATGCGTGCCGGAGTTGAGACAGGTGTCGAAGATGGCGCCGTCCAGGCCGAGTGCGCGCGCGTGCTCGCTGAGCTGAGGCGGAGCGAGGGTCTCCTGATGACGGAAGAGCCGATCGTGCATCTCCCAATATTTGCCTTGGTCGCCGGCGCAGTGTGCAGCCTCGGCAGCCTTGCGCGCTTGCGGATGGAGCCGGTCCAGCGGGAAGTCCCGGAATACGTACCGCACTTTTCCAGTGTCAATGTAGTCACGCTTGAGCTCCGGGAACGTCGTGGCGAAGAACTGCCGGCAGAACGGGCACTGGTAGTCGGAGAACTCGACGAGCGTGACCGGCGCGTCGGGCTGGCCGAGCACCGGCGCGTCCGACACCACTGCACGGACGGGCCCGGTCCGCGCCGCGGAGGCGCGCTGGCCTGGGCGCTGCATCATGAGCCGCAGGACTTCGCTCAGCTGGCGCCTGACGTCTTCGAGGTCGGCCTTGATGCGGTCGAGATCCGCTTTGATTGCGTCGCGCTCTCCTGATGCGCCTTGCTGCGCCTGCGCCCGGAGTGGCGTCGCTGTCGTCGCCACCAACGCCACTGCCGCGGCAAGCGCGACGCTTCTGAGCTTGAGACGCGCGGGCGGGAGACCTCTCGGCCGGCGAGGCCGGCTTCGGCTCAGCAAATCCCTTGGGATGAACTCCGAGGTGCTCCGCATTGGGATGAGTATACTCCTTGTCATCAACGCGGCGGTAAAGTCGCCGAGGATACGTGGTACGCAAGATGGGCCCGCCCGACGCCGCCGGGAACGGGGGGAACTGGCGCCACCCGGACACTCGTCACCCTGTTCGGCGAAACGGGATCCCTCTCGCCGGAGCCGAGGCGATGCGTGATTGCCCTGGAACGTGAGTCCCTGACTCTCGTTCGGGGCGTGACTCCTACGCCCCGATCAGGGGGGCCTCGAAGTACTGTCTTGCCGTCTCGCTGTCCGCCGCGAGATCTACGCGCCCCGATTTCATCATGGCCATCACGGACGGAGAACGTTCTTACTCTCGCAGTCAGTTCGACGTGGTCTGAGCAGTTCGATCGACCCTCGCCTTTAACGCTGCGATCGTTTTCACCACGGAGTCCCGCTCTGAGCCTCTGGTGAGAAACGCGGGCAGCGTCGTTTGGGACCCCATCGCGTAGGTCACCAGCACCCGACCCCCGCCGAGCGGCTCCAACTGCCAGTACCCCCACGTATCGCGGAAGAGGTCGTTGGTCTGAGTCCGGTCCAGACGCCAATGGATCTGACGATCAGCCCACGAGACAACGTGAGCCACGGAGAATCGGAAGCTGAATGGGCCCACCGCAACTTGGAAGCGAACCAGGGCGTGCGACCCGTGCTGGTCCACCACTTCAGAACCCTTGACCCGTGGGAACAGCCCGGCGTAATGTTCGAAGTCCGTCAGGATCCGCCACACAGTTTCCACGTCACTCTCGAGGAGAGCCACAGCAGTCCCGCCATTGCCGCGAGACCCGCCTTCAACAGCCGGAACCTCATTCTTGAAGACGATCTCGCCGCGATGGAGACGGGTGAAATCATTCTGTGACAGGCCGGGCGTGGCAGGAACAACGGATGGGGTGAAACAAAGAACGATCAACAGCAAACAGCAGAGGACACGTGCCATGGGAACCTCTCTCGCGTTAGGATCAGCCCGAGCACGAGAGAAGGGACCCGGCCCGGCGACAACAACACTCTTTTACAGTCTCACGAAATCCACCAAGCGTCTATTTCTAATATCGTCGCCGGCTGACTGTTGCATGAGGCCAAAATACTGGAATCATTATGAACCGTCTACGTTTCGCGTTGAGGGTTGGTCGAGAGTCAGGTCGAAGTTTTTCTGCGGTCCGCTATCGTTTGATCCGAGGATCCAGGAGGTCGCGCAGGCCGTCGCCGAGAAGGTTGACGCCGAGGACAACCAGCATCAGCATGAGGCCGGGAAACACCGCCACCCACGGGGCGGCGATGAGAAAGGTTTGGCCCTCGGCCAGCATGCTCCCCCAGCTAATGGTCGGGGATTGAGCGCCAAGCCCAAGAAACGAGAGCCCGGCCTCGGCCACGATGTTCCCGCCGACGCCGATCGTGGCCGCAACCAGGAACGGCCCGGTGCTGTTGGGCAGCACGTAGCGAACAATGATGGCGATGTCGCGGACGCCGAGCGCCCGCGCGGATTGGATGTAGTCCCGGCTCTTCACCGACAGCACCTCACCCCTCATCACCCGCGCGATCGTGGTCCATCCGAGCAGCGTCAGGACTAGAAACACCTTGTCGAGCCCTGGCGCCTGGAAGACCGCGATCAGCCCGATCGCGAGAATGAGCGACGGGAATGCCATCACGATGTCTGTGAATCGCATGAGCGCGCTATCGAGCCATCCGCCGTAATAACCGGCCAAGAGCCCGATCAGAAGCCCGATGGCGGCGGCAAAGATCTCCACCCCAAACCCGATCGCGATCGACACCCGACCCCCGTAGAGGACTCGCGAGAAAAGATCGCGCCCGAGCACATCGGTCCCCAAGAGATGGAGGGGGTCTGGCGGTGTGAGGCTCTTTGACTCCGAGCCACGCGGGACCGCGAGCGGGTCGAACGGCGCAAGCCACGGCGCAAAGAGGCAGAGCAGTGTCACGCTGAGCACCAGCGAAAACCCGATCCACAACCCCCGATGCCTCTTAGACATGGATGACGGATGTCAGATTTCGGATGTCGGATGGCAGAGGACGAATGTAGGGCTTCAGATGCGTCTCATTGAGCTTCTGAGATCTGACATCCGTGATCTGAGATCCAAACTTACGCACGGCGGATTCGTGGATCAATGAGGAAGTACGCAAGATCCACCAGAAGGTTTCCAACCACGTAGATCACTGCAAAGACGAGGACAGCGCCCATGACCACCGGGAGATCGCGCTGGAGCACTGAAGTGACCAGCATCCTCCCCAGCCCCGGCCAGGCAAAGACCGTCTCGGTGAGCGGCGCCCCCACCAGCAGATCGGCGAGCCCGATCCCGATCACGGTCACAACGGGGATCAGCGCGTTCCTGAGCGCGTGCTTGCCGATCACGCGCCACTCAGACACTCCCTTTGCCCGAGCGGTGTTCACGTACTCCTGCCCGATCACCTCGAGCAGGCTCGAGCGCGTCATGCGCGCAATCGTTCCGGTATGAAGCGCTCCGAGCGCCAGCGCGGGAAGCACGAGGTAGCTCAACTCACCGTCGCCGTACCCGGAGACAGGCAGCCACCCCAGCCACACCGAGAAGAGGAGGATCAGCATCATCCCGAGCCAGAAGACCGGCGTGGAGATCCCCAGGACGGCCGCGCCCATCAGCAGATGATCAAGCGCGTGTCCGCGTCGAAGGGCTGCAAAGGCGCCGGCGCTCATCCCCAGCAGCACCGCAATGAGCATGGCGCCCACGGCCAAGCGCAACGTGGCTGGAAAACGCTCGGCAATCACCTCGCTCACCGGGCGCTGCTGGTGGTAGGACTGCCCCAGGTCTCCCCGGAGGAGCTTCCCCATCCAAAGGCCATAGCGCGTCCAGAGCGGCTCGTCGAGCGCGTAGTCCTTTCTGATCTGGGCGATCACCTCGGGGTCGCCGCGCTGGCCCATCATGGCCCGCACCGGATCACCGAGTGAGATCGCGGTCAGGACAAAGACAATGAGGCTCACGCCAAAGAGAACAGGGATGAGCGCGATGAGCCTCTTCAGCGCGTGTCGGCCAAGTTCACCGAGCATCGCCGGGAATCAATAGGCGGTCAGGGGCGCGGATCACGAAGAGCAGGAGGTCGACGATGTTCTGGCTCAGCGTTTTGATCGGCGCAACCGCGACGTGGGGCTCGACGAGCGGCCCGTTCGCGTTCAAGTAGACCACGAGAAGCTGCTGCTCACTCGGGAAGAGCCGCTTCAACACGGGGATCCGACGCATTCCTCGCTCCAAGCGGTCGAGTGGCTGCAGCGCCAGCCGAAAATCGACCTCGCGCTCGGGAAGTTTGATATCGCCCACGCCGCTCATCCGAACGGTTCGGCTGTCTAGCAACAGGTTCTTGGTCTGCATGAGCCCTTTGGTGATGGTGAAGTCAGCGACGATTTGCCGATACGGCATCCGTTCCTGAGTGAGATCGGGTAGCCGAGCGTCTTCTCCTGGGTCTACGACGCCGAACGCTTTCACCAGGCCGGGATAGCGCGAGAGCGTTCCTCCTTCAGCTCGCAACGTCACACGACCGTCGAGCGTCTGGAACGGGTCGATTCCCGCGCCGGTCTCGAAGGTCAGGGCTCCGGACGCAAACAGACTGCCTTCGGCCCATCGAGAACCGGGGTTCAGGGAGGCGAGCATCGCGCCGAACTCCGCGTAGTCCAAGTTGTAGTTGATCGCATGGCGCCATCGGCCGCCCGTCTTGACAACGGTCCCCGTTGATTCGAGGCGCCCCCCGTGGACCGCCCCCTGCCGAATCTGGAACTCAATGGCGTCATTCTTGAAGCTGACGTCACCCTGCTCCACCTGCACCCAGAACGGGAGCGGAGTGAGCTTGATTTCCATCCGCTCCAGCCGCGCCCGGCCGGAGACTGTCAACGCTTTTGGCGCGCCACTGAGAGTCAGGTCGATGGCCGGACGCCCGCGATAGTCCCCGACGACCGGCACCCACGGTGCCACCAGCGCATATGGGGCGACAGCGCGGATCTGAAGGGCGATCGTTTGGTGCGGGACCACTTCCCCGCTCAGCGTGACGTCGAGCAGTGGTCCCGTCACTTCCACCTCCCCGATCCGGACCTTTCCCTGCTGGATCTCGAGACGTACTGGCCGGCTGGTCTGCCACTCCGCCGGACCGAGCCGTCCTGTCGCGCTGGTCACGTCAACGGTCACGCGCACACCTGATGGCTCGCCGAGATCACCCTCCAGCACGGCGCGACCATTGGCTTTCGCCGTCAGCGGATGGCGCAGGTCAACCCCGCGGAGCCAGTGGGTCACGTCGGCGGACTCAGCCTGAATCTCGGCCTGAAAAGGACCGGCGAGACGCAGCGGGAGACGGCCGCGGGCCTGATAGCCACTCGCGAGCGCGAGCTCCCACTCCCAGTGAGGCCCGGCGAGAGCGAATCGTCCACTCCCATCACCAAACGAATGGTCGCCCACGCGAAGCCCGCTCACCGTCATCTGACCGTCGATCTGGGGCTTGTCGAGCTGTCCAGCTCCTCGCGCGCTCAAGACGATCCGTCCGCGAACTTGGTGATCGTGGAGCCTTGGGAGTGACGCGAGATCCAGCAGCAGTGGGTGCGATGTGAAGCGGTAGGCCCCGCTTCGATTCAGCTCGCCCTCGCCTCGCAGGGTGAGCCCCTGCCTGATCACGACGAGCTCAGGAACAAGCAGTGCATCGCCACGCAGCGTGAATCGGGCCCGCACGCTCTCGACCCGATCGCCGTAGAGCTCGAGCTTGCTAAGCGTCAGCGAGCCGTTCCCTTCAAGGTTCTCGACCCGGCCTTCCGCTTCCAAGCTGAGCACGAGTTGTCCCTTGACAGGCGCCTTGATCGGAATCAGTGGCAGGAGATCTTCTGCTCGCCCCCGGACACTCAGCTTGATCGAAGGGCGGAGCCTTTCCACCCACGCGGGGGATCCGTTCGGAGACGCGGCAAACTTGGCCCGACCGCTCAGCTCCCCGGTGCTCTCTCCGATCTTGAGCCGCAGCCGCTGCGAGGTGAGGCCCTCTCGATTCACGGTCAGACGGCCTTCAAGCAGATCCACCGTCCTCTGCTCGATCGACATGCGCTCAGCTTTCACCTGGCCGGTAAAGAGCGGATCATCCCACGTGCGGGTCACCGTGCCCGCTAACGTGAGACGACCAGCCACATGGCCGTTTACGCCGACGGGCCAAAGATCCTCAGCGAGATCCTCAACCTCTGTTCGAACGCTCAAGCTCAGCTCATGGGTGGCCAGCTCGACCCGGCCTTTGGCCGTGGCCCGACTGCGTCCTCGCGTGAGCGTGAGCTCGGTGATCTGAAGCGCGCGCTTCGCGAGTCGCCCCCGAAATACCGCGTGAGCGCCCCGCGGACGCCCCATCAACTGGAGCTGATCAGCGGTAAGCGCGCTCTCCACCGCGAGCGCCGTCCCATTGGTCCCTTCACCGGAGAGCTTCGCTTGCCCCGTCAGCCACCCATCGGCTTGCAGAGAGCGCCCGCTCTGCTTGATCAGCTCGGCAAGCCTGAGCGACTGGAAGCGCAGGTCAGCCGTGTACCCGAACTTGGGAAGCGAGAGCGTGGCGTGCCCTGAGACGTTTCCTCCAAACCCCTCTGCATAGAGCGTCTCAACCTCAACACGATTTGACTGATAGGTGAAGCGCCCGGTGAACCGCTTCAGTGGGACCCCCCACATCACCCCCGTTTCGGGAAGCGATGCGGTACCGGTCACGGTCAATGGCGTTGCGCCCCCGCTCACACTCCCGTTGACAGCCAACATTCCGGCGAACGGCTTTGGGGCGTTGAGCAACGCCGAAAGCTCTTCAAGATCGAGCTCGGTTTTGCCTGTCAGCGTGAACGTGATCGGCTGATGAGTCACACTCCCGTGGAGCCGCGCCGTGGCCTGCTTGTGTCGAAGCTCCAGCTCCTCGATCACGCTCTTCTCTTTTGTGATTTCGAGTTTTCCCGCTGCGGCGAGGTCAGTCAGGGTGAGCCCGCCTCGCTCCACCCGAGCTGTTCCAACCTGCAATACGACCTGAGCGCGCTCAGGGTCGCGCCAGTGAAGCGCGATCTCGATCTTGTCTCCCTGCGCGGCGACCCCTTCGGCTTCGTTCACATAACGAAGGGCTCCTCCAGTTACTTCAACAGGGAAGCGCGTGGCCGGCCGCTCCTTTGCCATGGCTTGAAGACGACTCAGCAACTGACTCAGTGTGTCTCTGAGCTTGGGCGAGTCATTCAGGATGAGCGTCGGGTTTGCAACCGTTACGCTCTCGACCCTGGTGACACGTCGAAGCAGGCTTGTCCATTCAAGCGACACCCGAAGCCGATCGATCGTGAGGAGAACTGCCTGGCCTGCGGGATCGAGGATCTCGAGCTGACGGATCTCGAACGTATTGGGGCGGAATGAGAGCGTGAAGTCGCTCAGGCGAACCGGAAGCTCCAGCTCCCGCGAGATGAGGTGCGCGAGCCCCTGCCGAAGCTCCCCCTGGGCCCACTGGGTCCTGGAAAGGAACCATGTCCCTGCGAGCACCAGGAGCGCGACCAGGCAGAGCCCACCAAGAATGAGCAGCCTACGGCGACGGCGCATAGGGGACAGCCTCTAGTCCGGAAACGTACACTGAATGTGCACCGTTTCATTGTACCCGAAGACAAGTCCGCCGCCAGCAAGATGCAGGGGCCAGGGGCCGGGGGCTGGCTCGAAAAGCCTTTGCAGATCCCTGACCCCTAGCCCCCGGCCCCCGAACGAAGAGATGCGACGCTTATCGGCGCGGCGCTCGATTGCTTGTCCACCCGACGTCTGCACGTTTCTGTCGGACTTTGGCTTGCCACCCACTTGTGCCGTGGCGAGAAGCGAGCAGATCGAGGCCCGAGGGAGGAGGAACCCCCGAGACTTTCTATGACCCATGTCAAGCTCTTTCTCGCGTCCTCACGCCACTTGGCGCAGCCGCTGGCGCGCGATCATGGCCAGGTGATATGTCTCGTCGTAGGGGACCTGGCGGCTCCACAGGACGAAGATGATCTTCAACCATTTCGCTCCCAGCGCGCGCACGGCCTGGTGATGGCTGTGCCCCCGCGCCCGCTGCTGGGTGTAGTACGCGCGCGCCCACTCGCTCTGCCGCAAGGAGAGGAACGCCAGCAGATGCACGGCGTGCCGCAGGTGGCTGTTACAGGCAAAGCGGAACCGCACGACCCGGTGCTTGCCACTGCGGGCGGTGACGGGGACCGCGCCCGCATGGGCCTGCAGGTGCTGGAAGGACTGCCAGCGCCCCGCGGCGTCGCCCAGTTCGGCCCACAGGGTGGGCACCGTAGTCCCGCTCTGGCCCGCTGGCAGACGGCGCGCCCACTCAGCCCCCGGCAGGGCGGCGAAAAAATCGTCGACGGCCTTCCGGTACTCGGCCACCGCCCGGACGACGGCCGTCAGCTCGTCCACCAGCACACCGACCAGCCGGGCCTTGGCCCGCACCACGTGCGCCGGCACCGGCAGCTGCGGCTGTTGCAACCGCTCCCAGAGGGCCGCCGCGCGGGCGGCGCTCAGCCGCTGCGTGCGCGCCCAGCGCTGCCAGGCCTTCGGGGTGAGCGCGGCCACGGCCTCGGGCGTGGGGTAGGCGCGCAGGAACTCCCGCGCCACGGCCGTCGTCAGCTCCTGGAAACACTCCAGGGGCCGGGGATAGTATTCCTTCAAGGTCACCGTCAGCTGGTTCACCAGCCGCGTCTGCTGCCGCACCAGGCGCTGGTAGTCCCGCGTGAGCAGCTTGAGCTCCTGCGCGGGGGGCGAACTCGGCACCAGCGGGGTGAGGTGCGGGTGATCCGTCCGCAGAAACTCCGCCAGCACGCGGGCATCAAACGGATCGCTCTTGGCCCCGCTCATCCGAAACCGATCGCGGGCCCGATCCAGGGCCTTGGGATTGATCGGGTACACGCTCACCCCATGGTCCAGCAGAAAGTCGATCACGCGGCCCTCGGGCTTCTCAATCGCCGCCCACAGCGCGATCCCTTCGGCCCGGCGCTCATCGAGCCAGCGCCCAAACTCCCCGAGCCCCGCCGGGGTGTGCGGCACGGTCAGGGCCACCACGCGCTCTCCGGCCTCATTGCCCCCCCACACCGCGTGCTCGGTGTCAGCCCAATCGATGCCCAAGTAGTATCGTCGCATCCCGCCCTCCTGTGTGTGGACGTGGTCAAGAAGCTGAACGGCCGGTTGGCCTTATATCGGTCCTCCCTGGGACCACTTTCTATGGAACCTTCAGCGCCGTTCTCTTGCGAGCCGGGACAGTCTCGGGGCGATCCTCCAACGGGATCAGGCGTATGGGGTCCTCGCGCCCACAAGCTCCTTGCACTCTCGTTCAACATACCCGCATGACCATCAGAGTACCCAACGATCTGTTCGGATCTGATATAAGGCGTATGCAGTGATACGTTGAGGGGTTCCGACGACCGAGAACGATGAGATGCGACGCTTATCGGCACGGCGCTAGCGCTAGCGCTCCAGCCAGACCTTTCTCAATGGCGCCAACAGCTCCGGCGCTGAGGAGAGCGGTGATTTCTCGAGTCCCTTGACGTATGGCTTGAGGAGCAATCGGCTCGAGAAGTGGTGGAGCGAGATCCAGGCCGCGTCGTTCAGGATGATCTGCTCGGCGTCCTGATACTTTTTGAAGCGCTCAGGCCCTTGAGGCATCGCATCAGCCTCGTCGAAGAGGCGATCAAGGTTGGGATTTCGATAGCGCGAGGTGTTTCCCGCAGCGCCGACATTCCGGGAGTGAAAGAGCACGGTGAGGAAATTCTCAGGATCCGGGTAGTCAGCAATCCAACCCGCTCTAAAAAAGCCGGCTCCCCCGTCATCTACCAGCTTGAGGTGCACAGCCCAGTCCAGACTCCGAAGCTCAACCGTGATGCCGATCTCGCGCAGCGAGTGTTGAATCACCTCAGCGATCCGCTGGTTCAAGTCGCTCTTGTTGAAATGAAACTGAATCGTAGGCAGCCCCTTCCCCTCAGGGTAGCCGGCCTCGGCTAAGAGCTTCCTCGCCTTTTCGCGATTCGGCGAGTAGCCGGTCACCGAGTTGTTGAAGCCGGGCATCGTTGGAGGCAAAATCCCCCTCGCGGCCGTCACGCACTCCTCGAGAATGTTCCGCACGATGGTATGGCTATCGATCGCGTAGCCGATCGCCTGGCGGAGCTTCTTGTTGTGAAAGGGGGGCTTCTCCACGTTAAATCTGACCGCGTGGGTGCCGAGAATTGGCCAGACACTGACCTCTTTTGCCAACACGGGGTCCCGTTGGGCGATCCGGCAGTGGCCGGTGGGAATGTCGGCGAGGTCAAGGTTGCCCCGCTTGTAGTCCAGATAGCGCGTCAGCTCGTTCGGGATAATCCGGAAGACCACCCGGTCAAGGAAGGGGGCCCCTCGCCAGTGGTCCTTGAACCGCTCAATCACGACCTGGTCGTCCCGTCGCCACGAGACGAGCCGAAACGGGCCGGTCCCCACAGGGTGATTGGAAAATCCAACGCCACGGCGCTCGGCCTCTTCCTTGGGCACAATGGACGCTGCATCGTAGGCCATGAGGTAGAGGAACGGAGCAAATGGCCGCTCTAACGTGATCTCCACGGTCTGATCGCCCAGAACACGAATCCCCGATATCGATGTCGCGTTCCTCGTAATGAACTGCCTGGCTCCAAGAATCTTCTCGAACACCCACGGACGCTTTCCCCTCGCGGCTCGCTCGAACGAGTACTTCACGTCATGGGCGGTCATCTCTCGGCCATTGTGGAAGCGCGCGCCCCGACGGAGCGTGAAGGTGTACTGGCGCTGGTCACTCGAAATTGTGTAACGCTCGGCCAGGGACGGGATAACGTTGAGCTTCTCATCCAGCTCCAGGAGCGCATCGAAGAGCTGGCGCACCACTGCGGAAGAGGTGGTGTCAGTGGCCTGAGCCGGATCGAGTGTCGGAGGGTCCGAGACGAACACCGCCCTCAACGTCCCCCCGGCCCGCTGCGCCCCCGCTCCTGCCACAAGCGCAAAGCTGCACAGCAACGCAACGACGCATGCCGAAATCCTGACCGTATCCTGCTTGTTGAATAAAAGATGCCTTCGCGAACCCCGGCCCGCGAACCCCGGCCCGCGAACCCCGAACCCCGAACCCCGAACCCCGAACCTCGAACCCCGTTCCCTCACGGGCTCCGGCCAGGCGCGGGCTCGATCCACACCTTGTCGAGCCGGTGGATGCCACTCGGGTGGAGCCTAAATCCACGCACCTCGGGCCGCACCCACGCCCAATGCAGCGGGATATAGAGGGGGACCCACGGGACTTCATCCGCAAGCGCGGACTGGGACCGTTGGTAGAGCCTGAGGCGCTCGGGGCGAAAAGAGAGCTGGCTCGCGCGGATCAGGAGGTCGTCAAGCTTGGGGTTTCTGTAGAACGAGAAGTTGATCGCAGTAGGTCCCTTCACCGCCCCCTCGCTCGCTGAAATCGGATAGAGGAACAGATGCGGGTCCCCGCCCTCGGCCTTCATCTCCCGGAGCAGGAGATCGTAGTCGCCGCGCTGGGCAAGTTCGGCATAGACATCAGGCGGCTCGCCGCGCACGGAAATCGCGATCCCGGCGGCGCTCAGCGCACTTCTCACCGCCTCTGCGACCAGCACTCTGTCCGGGTTGGACGGCGCTGACTCAACCAGAAGCGTGCCGCTTACGCCTTGGGGGAACCCTGCTTCGGCGAGGAGTCTCTTGGCTTGGCTTGGGTCAGCCCCCAGAACCGGCGGCCCTTCCCACCGCCCCCATACACCGAGTGGAAGGAATCCTTGCGACGGGATAGCGACGGCCCCGATTCTTCCGGCCAGAAGGGCAGGATCCACGGCAGCGGCGATCGCTCGGCGAACCTTCTTCTTGCCAAACGGTTCATGTTCCGCCTGTATGGCGAGATAGCCCATGGTCCACCCCGGAGCTGAGATGGTCCATTCAGATGAAGCGGGAGGATCCACCGGAAATGCCAGGTCAAGCCGCTGAACGTCGACGTCAGCCTTTGCCGACGCGTCATCAGCCACAGGGGTCATGATGATCTTGTCCAGGCGAGCCAGCGCTCCCCAGTACGATCCATTCACCTCCAGCACAATACGGGCAGGGCTCAACTCAACAACTCTGAACGGACCAGTCCCATAAAAGCGCGTCAATTCAGGACCTGCTGGCAGGCTTATGGCCAGCGCCGGATGCGCCAACACTGTGAGAAGTGGCGCGTAGGGGATGACCAGATGGAACCGGACCGTCTGGGAGTCCGGAGCCTCAATCTCTTTGATCACTCCCGGGACGCCCCTGAAGAGTCGCGGCCACAGCACCGATGGATACTCCCCTCCCATTTGCCGCTGGAAGCTTTTCACCACCAGCGACGCGGTGAGAGGAGTCCCGTCGTGAAACCTCACCCCTTGACGGAGCTTGAAGGTCCAACTGAGACCGTCTCGGCCCGCGGCCCAACCGGTCGCGAGGCCAGGTTCAATGTCACTCCCGTCCTCGCGATATTGAACCAGCGTTTCAAAAACCTGGCGGCTCACCTGAAGGAGCGGGCCGTCAACTGCTGTGGAAGGGTCCAACAGTTTTGGCAGGCTGGGCAATCCCACGTAGAGCTCTCGTCGGCCTTGTCCCGCCGAAGGGGTGACCAACAGAAGGAGCAACAGAAGAAGCGGTACCACCCGGATGAATGACGTGAATCCTAAACGCATACGAAAACTATTCAATGACATTGTCGATGGGTCAAGAAATTCCTTTTGTGGGAACGTGACGCCGAATTATCCGAACCCGTGTTCGAGGGAGGAACCAACCTCATCGCTGTTCTGTTCTTCTGCAAGAGCCGCTCGAGATCGCACGTGCCGTTCTGGCCAGTGAGAGTCAGGTTGTCTTACACAACTGTGTAACATTAGTGAGGGCGTAGGTAAAAGTTTCCCCACGAATTTTGAGCGGCCCCGCGAAAACGCGGGCGACGAATAATGAATGGCCACGAATTCCCTCAGTGAATCCCGTGGCACATCGGTTGCATCGTTTTGGAAGCGTTTAACACTATTCGGTCAGGATTGGCGGCGGCGAATTCGGAGGTGGATGAAAGAGTGAAAACGTTAACGTTTTCAAGAGGTGAACCCATTCAATTTCCGAATTTTATCTTGACTTTAATTTTTCAGGGCGCCTATACTTGGGCACTCTCACGGGCAGTAAACTTGGCTGCGCGTCACCCCTAATGTGGTGTGAGCGCCGCGCTGGGGGGTGTGAGGGAGGACGGGAGCGATGAAAGAATTCGAGAAGAAGGGAAATCCGAACCGGGAGTCCCCTGAAGGAGTGAGAGGACTGTCCAAATTCCTTCCGATGAGCGAGTCAGCGTATCGGCGTCGGCTGACGGAGTTCGAGATCCAGGTGCAGGATCTCCAGTCGTATGTCCGCTCATTGGAGTCGGAGACCGTCCATCTCCGGAAAAAGCTCGAGGACGCTCCCAAAGAGTTCATGATTCTCGAGAACAAGCTCCGGGAGGCCAACCGGCAGCTGGTCCAGGCGTTCAACCAGAACGAGAAGCTCGTCAACGCGCTCTACGAGGCGAAAGAACAGATCCAGTCCCTCAAAGAGGAGGTTGACAAGCTCTGCGCCCCACCGTCGACGTACGGCGTCTTCCTCTCGGTAAACGAGGACAGCACCGTGAACATTTTGGCCTCGGGCCGGAAGGTCAAGGTCAACCTGCATCCGGCGATCAAGGCCGAGGAGCTCAAGCCCGGACAGGAGCTCATCCTCAATGAGGGGTTGAACGTCGTTGACACAGCCACCTATGAGATCCAGGGGGAGGTCGTGGTCCTGAAAGAGGTGCTGGACGGGGAGGACCGAGCGATCGTCACGCTCCGCGCTGACGAAGAGAAAGTTGGGATCATCGCCGAACCGATTCGCTCACTCAAGCTCAAGGTGGGTGACCACCTCCTCATGGACCCGAAGTCCGGCTATCTCCTGGAGCGGCTCCCCAAGAGCGAAGTGGAAGATCTCGCGCTGGAAGAGGTGCCGGAGATCGACTACGCGGACATCGGCGGATTGACCACGCAGATCGAGGCGATCCGCGATGCGGTGGAGCTCCCCTATCTCTACGCCGACTACTACAAAGAGCACAAGCTCGCCCCCCCCAAGGGGGTGCTCCTCTATGGCCCGCCAGGATGCGGGAAGACGCTGATCGCGAAAGCCGTCGCGAACAACCTCGCTAAGAAGATTTCCGAAAAGCGCGGTGAAACAGTCAAGGGGTACTTCCTGAACGTGAAGGGCCCGGAGCTCCTCAACAAGTACGTGGGCGAGACTGAGCGCAAGATCCGCGAGATCTTCGTGAAGGCGAAGACCAAGGCCGCCGAGGATGTCCCGGTCATTGTCTTCTTCGACGAGATGGATGCGCTCTTCAGAACCCGAGGGTCCGGCATTTCATCCGACGTCGAGACGACGATCGTGCCACAGCTCCTCGCCGAGATCGATGGCGTGGAGGGACTGAAGAATGTCATCGTCATCGGGGCCTCGAACCGTCAGGACCTCATTGACCCGGCCATCCTCCGCCCCGGCCGTCTCGACGTGAAGATCAAGATCGATCGGCCCGACAAAGAGGCCTCGGTCGACATCTTCCAGAAGTATCTGACCCCGGAGATCCCGATCCACGAGTCAGAGACCTGCCAGCACGGCGGGGACTTCCCGGCCACGATCGAGCGCCTCATCATGGAGACCGCCGAGGTCATGTACGCCTTGACCGAGGAGAACAAGTTCCTCGAAGTCACCTACGCCAACGGTGATAAAGAGGTGCTCTACTTCAAGGACTTCGCCTCGGGCGCCATGATAGAATCCATCGTGCGTCGGGCAAAGAAGCTGGCGTTGAAGCGCTACATCGCAACGGGCGAGAAAGGCATCACGCTCGAGCACCTCCTCGCTGCGGTGCGGGAGGAGTTCAAGGAGAACGAAGACCTCCCCAACACCACCAATCCGGATGATTGGGCGAAGATCGCGGGCAAGAAGGGCGAGCGCATCGTGTACGTGAAGCCGTTGATGGGCGAGTCGAATAAGGACAAGGCCCGCCCTTACGAGCGGATCACCACCGGACAATACTTGTAAGCCGCGGGGTGACGGGTGACCGGCGGTCCCTTGTCACCCCCTTACTGTCCCAGCAAGGTGGCGCATGGCGATCCCAAAAGTGATGGGCATTGAAACCGAATTCGGGATCACTGTCCGCAACCAGCCTGACTTCAACCCGATCCTCTCCTCCCTGCTGCTCATCAACAGCTACGAGACCTACCGGGCCTCGCGCATTCGATGGGACTACGAGGCTGAAAGCCCGCTTCGCGATGCGCGGGGGTTCGAATACCTGGAAGAGAAAGATCTCCCCTCGAAAGACGAATCGCGCCTCATCAACCTCATTCTCTCGAATGGCGCGCGATACTACGTGGATCATGCTCACCCGGAATACTCCACGCCGGAGTGCACCAACGCGCGCGATCTCGTGATCTGGGACAAGGCAGGCGAGCGCATCCTGGACCTCTCCCGCGCGCGCGCCGAAGCGTCGTCGCCTCCTGAGCAACGGCTGATCATCTACAAGAACAACACCGACTATAAAGGGAACAGCTACGGGACTCACGAGAACTATCTCCTGGACCGGAAGCTTCCGTTTGCCAGGATCGTGCAGCACCTCATGCCGTTCCTGGTCACGCGCCAGATCTTCACGGGTGGGGGCAAGGTCGGAGCCGAGAACAGCACCGAGCACTGCGACTACCAGGTCTCGCAGCGCGCTGACTTCCTTGAAACCGAGGTCGGGCTGGAGACCATGCACAGCCGCCCGATCATCAACACTCGCGATGAGCCCCACGCGGACCCAGAGAAGTACCGCCGGCTCCACGTGATCGTGGGCGACGCGAACATGTCTGAGTACGCGACGTATCTGAAGGTCGGGACCATGGCGATCGTGCTCTCCATGATCGAGGACGACACCATCGACCGGGACCTCTCCCTGGAAAGCCCGGTGGCCGCGTATCGGCGGGTCTCCCGCGACCTGAGCTGTCGGGATATCCTGAAGCTGAAGGATGGCCGCACCATCACCGCCGTCGATCTCCAGCGCGAGTTCCTGCGCATGGCTTACCGGTATTACCGGGACCGGGAGTGCGATCAGGTTTCGCGGGATGTCCTGGCCAACTGGGAATTCGTCCTTGATCAACTCGCGGAGGACCCGATGCAGCTCTCCCGTCACCTCGATTGGGTGATCAAGCGCGATCTCATCGAGGCGTATATCGCCAAGCACCACATCGATTGGTCGGACTCTCGCGTCTCGATGATCGACCTCCAATATCACGACGTCCGGGCCGGCAAAGGGCTCTATGACAAGCTGGTGGAGTCGGACTCGGTCGAACGAATCGTGACCGATGACGAGATCTCAAAAGCCATTTACGACCCCCCCAAAGATACACGGGCTTACTTCCGTGGCATGTGCCTTCAGCGGTACGTGGATGAGATCGTCTCAGCCAGCTGGGACTCCGTCATCTTCGACCTGAAAGAAGGACCGCTCAAAAAGATTTTTATGCTGGAGCCGCTTCGGGGGACAGAAGCCCATGTTCGGCACCTGCTCCAAGAATCCCCCACCGCGCAGGATCTGCTCCAGAATATCGCGCGTCCGAACTACGGGGTCTAACACCAGTTCCCGCGGGATGCCGCCACGCAGGGTGAGACTGGCGTTCCGTCGGGACACACTGTCATCCACACGCTCATCGAGGAGTGCCCATGGAGGAGTTTTGGCGTCAGCGATTTCACGATCACTCAACTTCGAGCTTCGTTGAGATTCTTCGCAGCATCTCCCCTTCACTGCTCCCGGTGGCTCTTGGGGCCTCAAGTGAGGGGCAGAGCCAGGAGCAGATTCCGCACGGGACCACAGTCCTCGCCCTCAAATACCGCGACGGGGTCATCATGGCCGGGGACCGCCAGGCCACCGAAGGGTACCAGGTGGCGCACCGCCGCATCGAGAAGGTGTACAAGGCGGACGAATACTCCGCGGTCGGTATCGCCGGCGCGGCCGGCCCGAGCATCGAGATGGCGAAGCTCTTTCAGACCGAGCTTCAGCACTATGAGAAGGTTGAGGGGGACAACCTCTCGTTAGAGGGAAAAGCCAACAAGCTCTCCCAGATGATCCGAATGAACCTCCCCGCGGCGATGCAGGGGCTGGTGGTGGTCCCGATCTTCGGCGGCTTCGATAAGAAGAGCAGCGAAGGACGCATCTTCAAGTACGACATCACGGGCGGGCGCTATGAAGAAACCGACTATTACGCCCAAGGATCCGGCGGGAAAGACGCCAGAAACACCCTGAAAAAGCTCTATAAGAAGGACGCGCCTCGAGAGGAAGCCCTGCGCATCACGCTGGAAGCGCTCATCGACGCGGCGGAGGAGGATGTGGGAACCGGCGGTCCTGACCTTGTGCGAGGGATCTTCCCCACTGTAAAAACAATTACCACCACTGGGTATGAAGAGGTTCCCGAAGACGCGATCCGCCGAATTGTCGAATCGGTTCTGGCCAATCGTCGAGGCCGGCCCTAGAAGGGCGCTGAAAAACCCCTCCTGACATCAGGCTGCTCAAAAAGGTCCAGATGCTAGGCGGCGAGCCACGCCCGCGCTCCCATGAAACCTGCGCTGGAACGACGGCCAGCATCGTACTAGGTGTATAATGAGTGATGCGACGATTCTGAACACGGAGAAGACCTAGATGCCGCTTCCCTACTACGTCTCGCCCGAGCAGATGATGAAGGACAAGGCGGAGTATGCCCGCAAGGGAATCGCTCGAGGGAAGTCCATCGTGGCCCTCGAGTACCAGGACGGGGTGCTGCTCGTTGCGGAGAACCCTTCAACGCTCCTCCACAAGATCTCCGAGATCTATGATCGCATCGCCTTCGCCGGTGTGGGGAAATACAACGAGTTCGAGAACCTCCGGATCGCCGGGGTGCGACACGCTGACGTGAAAGGCTACACCTACAGCCGCGGTGATGTCACAGCGAAAGCGCTCGCCAACGCGTACTCCCAAGCCCTTGGAAGCATCTTCACGCAGGACATCAAGCCGTTCGAAATCGAGGTGCTGGTGGTCGAAATTGGGGAACAGAATGGCGCGAAGAACGAGATCTACCACATCCTCTACGATGGGACCATCGAGGATGAGATTCAGTACGCGGCTATGGGGGGGCAAGCCGACGAGATCCGGCGCTTCCTGAAAGACCACTACCGCGAGGGGCTGACGCTCGCCGAGGCGTTGCAGCTCGGCGTGAAGGCCCTCACGGTCACGCAAAACAAGAGTTTGACCGAGCGCGATCTCGAAGTCGCACTGCTGGATCGCACGCGTGCCCAGCGAACGTTTCGCCGGATTCCCAGCGAGGAGCTCGCCACGCTCCTCAAGCCCTAGGGCCAAGCTGACGATTCCTTCTTTTAAGAGGCACTTCAGGGGGTCGAATCGGGGCGATAGCCCCTTCGAGAAGAGATGAAGCGCAGGATTTTCGGAATCGAGAACGAGTACGGGCTGACCTGCACGTTGAACGGCCAGCGGCGGCTCTCTCCCGACAACGTGGCACGCTACCTCTTCGAGAAGGTGATCCCCGGCGCCCGGAACGCCAACGTCTTTCTGGAGAACGGCGCGCGGCTCTACCTCGATACCGGCTTCCACCCCGAGTACGCCACGCCGGAATGCGACGACATCCTCGAGCTCGTCATCCACGACAAGGCCGGGGAGCGGATCGTCGAGGACCTCCTGCACCAGGCTGAGAAGCGGCTCAGGGAAGACGGAATCTCAGGCAACATCCTGCTCTTCAAGAACAACACGGACTCCGCGGGGAACAGCTACGGCTGCCACGAGAACTATCTCGTCTCGCGCGATGTCTCGTTCCAGCGGCTCGCGGAGACGCTGATCCCCTTCTTCGTTACGCGGCAGATCTTCGCCGGCGCCGGCAAAGTGCTTCAGACCCCGCGAGGCTTCCACTACTGCCTCTCGCAGCGCGCCCAGCACATCTGCCAGGAGATTTCAGGCGCCACGACCTCGTCGCGCTCGATCATTAACACGCGGGACGAACCGCACGCGGACGCCGAGCGCTACCGCAGGCTTCACGTGATTGTCGGTGACTCGAACATGTCGGAGGTCGCCACGTACCTGAAGATCGGGACGACGGCGGTGGTGCTGGACATGATCGAGGACGGCTTCTTTGAAAAAGACTACAGCCTTCAGTCGCCGGTCCAGGCCATTCGCGACATCTCGCATGACCCCTTGATGCGGCAGACCATCCGCCTGAAGGATGGGCGGACCATGACCGCGCTCCAGCTCCAGCGCGATTACATGGAAGCCGCGCAGCGGTACATCGAGACTATCGATCCGGATCCCGTCACCAAGGACATCGTCAAGCGCTGGGAAGATGTATTGAACCGCCTTGCCGAAGACCCGATGCAGTGCAGCCGTGAAGTCGATTGGGTTATCAAGAAGGAGATGATCGAGACGTTCATGGTGAAGCATCGCTTTTCCTGGCGAGACCCCAAGGTCTCGCTCATGGACCTTCAGTACCACGACATCCGGCCGGATCGGGGACTCTATTACCTTCTGGTCAAGCGCGGCCTCGTCGACCGGCTGGCGACCGACGAGGTGATCGAACACGCGAAGCACACCCCGCCTCAGACCACTCGCGCTCGGCTGCGGGGCGAGTTCATCCGCCAGGCGAACCTCAAAGGCAAGGACTACCGCGTGGACTGGGTCTATCTGAAGCTGAACGACCCCGAGCGCGAAACCATCCTCTGCAAGGACCCCTTCCAGAGCCACGACGAACGAGTCGAGCGCCTGATCCGGTCGTTCTAGGCCGCGCCGATAAGCTTCGCATCCCGGCGTTCTCGGTCGTCGGGACTCCTCAACGTACGACCACGTACGCTTCCGGGTCCCTCCTTCCTCGGGCCTTGCGCTGCTCGCTTCTCGTCACGGCCTATGCACTATGCATCACCCCCCTGCCAGATTGGGCTAGAACTCCTCGTCCTCCGCAGCCGGCCGTATTTCTTGCGCCACTAATTCCTTCCAAGCAGCGAGCACCTCTGGGGCGGCGCCCGCGGCGTGCAGCCGGTCACTGACTCGGCCTGGATCACGCTTGAGGTCAGGAAAAGTCAGGAGCAACATCGCCAGGTCTCGCCAGTCGGTGCCGGACTTGGGTTGGCCTCGCCGTTGATAGTATGCGGTCACCTTACTGGCAACCAATTCAGCCGGTGCTATCACGAGGACGCCGGCTATGCGCTCTGCTGATGGCAAGGACTGGACAGGTCGTAGGTCCACCAAGTGACGATTACCGGACTTTCGCACCTGAAAGACCCGCAACCCCCGCCCTGCCCCGACGCGTGGTACACGCACCGCGATGTGGAACCGCTGACGCAGATAGTTGCACAATTCCTTCGCGACCACGTCCGCGCGGGTCGACAGGAGGTCAAGGTCTTGTGTCATGCGTGGCTCGTTCACATAGGCGTTCACTGCCTGAGCACCGAAGACCACGACATCGTCGCGCCCACGCAGGAATTCCAGCACCGCCTGTTGCAGAGTGGCCAGCGGCAATGGTTCTCGCATCATAAACTCCCGAAATGTCAAAACATCAGCACCGAACATACAGGGACTCCGGAAAACACACACAAATCATTGGTGGCGAGACCCCTAAAGAAGGAGCTCAATGAGATTCTATACCAAACAGAGGCGAAAGAGTCCTTCGTTTCCGGGGAGTGCTCTGTCCTTGACAGTCGGCGGCTTCATCGGGGTTAGATAGGGTCGGTTTGTGTACGAGCAAGCCAATAAAGCGGGCGGCGCTTGGCGTGCGCCACCGCTAGCACACGGATTTGGTCGGCATGGATCTCGAAGCCGATGGCATACGGAAAGCGTTGAACGAGGGCCCGGCGTATCGGCACTACCGCGTGCTTGACGTTTGGCCAGAGCGCGTAAGAGTGCGGACCCTCTGCGATTCGTGCCAACGTCTTTGGTGACCTCTGCGACAAACTCGTCACCCAAGCCAAGCCGTTGCTCATCGTACCAGACTGCAGCGGAACGGAACTCGGCGCGCGCTTCAGGATGAAGTTCGATCCGCACGCCGTTGCTTGAGTTCCTTCAGAACCTCCGCTCGCGCCGTCTCCCACTCGACCGTCTGGACTTTACCTTCGGCCATCTCGCGGGAGCGGCGTTCCAGTTCGCGGGCCCAAGCGATGGCGACTTGCTCATCCGGCTCTTCCAGACTGGAGAGCAAGTGTTCGGCAACGCGGGCCCGTTCGTGACGCGGCAACTGCAGCATCTGAGCGAGCAACTCCTCGGTCGTCATGGGGTAATCATAGCACGAGAACCAGCCGCCACGATCTGGACAGGAGGCCGAACATTGGACACCAAGTCAGAGCGGAATTCCTCACGGGTGCGACGTCGCTGGTGAAACAAAGAGTTCTTTGTGAAGAGAGTCGTCTGCCCTTGACAACCGTGGGCCGCATAGGGGTTAGGCTGCTCAACCTCCTGCGCTCATTCATCGACAACCTGGAAGTCCCGCTGGAACAGCCCATACTCGAACTCTGCCTGCTCAAATGCGTCTTCCAGCGTCTCGTGCCATGTATCTCCGCAGAATTCTCCGGCATCGGTATAACGGTACATCATGCAGGGCTGCATCGTTCGGTCCGCCTTGATCTCGATCTCCACACGATCCGGCAACGGTAGGTCTACGACCGGACGCACCTCTCCGTCCTGAATATCTCCTATCTTGTGGATGCCAGTTCGGAGCACCTCTGTCACTCGGGCCACGTACTTCATCGTGCTTTGTCTGCCGAACTAGTCGTCCGCTCCAATACCGAATACGAGGAAGATCCAGCCCAACGAGGGGTCGAACGCGACGAGCACTAATGCGGATAGCGCCGGTGCGATTGCCTCCAGCCCAAACATCATTCCAAGGAAGGTGGCGAAGCCACTGGTTATGGCAATAACGGCTCGCAGGCCTCGGACGGTGAGGCCAGGTCCACCGGAAGCGGATCTGACGGCGATCAGAGCTAAAACCGCCGCAAACGGAGCAAACAGACCAAGGAGGGCCAGACCACCCGCGGTCGGCAGAGCAGTCAACGCGGCTAGAGAAACAATCGATAAGAGGACGCAGAGGAAGCCAGCCAGCAGCCTGCCGAGCTTGTCGAATAGAAGAAGAGGAGGGTGTCGCTTCACGGGCGCGATTCCCTGAGTCGCGCTGGCATCCACTGAAGTGCAGACGAGAGTAATTTCCTCGCCGTCGATTACGCGGAGTGTATCGCCCACCCGCGGGTTAGGTGTATCAAGACGTGCCCGCCAGGTCTCCCCCTGAACCCGCACTTGTCCTTGGAATGATTGGTCGGTCAGTTGTTGGTCGATTTCGAGAATAGTCGCCTCCTTTCCGATGGGCTATGGACTCACGGAACGTCCGGATGCCACTGTCTCGGGAAAACAACGAAAGGCAGCATACAATCCGGCACTCACCAGAATCGCGCCAACGCTAGCGTAAACGCTTTCTGCCATGGCTCTAAACTCAGAGTGCTTTGCTCCCCTTCAGAAACCATCCCCATCAGCTCGCGCTGGTGTGCATCAAGAAATTGTTCTCTGACCCCATTTTGTTTTCGGCTGACCAATCACGGCGACGTATTCTGGGATGTCCTTGACAGGACTGAACAAAGCGATTCGAACGATTATCTGTTCGTCGACCGCAACGGAGTGTTCGTGTAGTGACGAGCCCGCAAGCTTCCGAATGCCGTCACAACCTAGCCACATGCCCGAATCGTCTCGCTGTCCTACGATCGCCGGCAAAACCGCCGCCTCTGAAATTCCTTCAAGCCCCAAAGTAGCAACCGCAAAGCCATATGCGATCTTGAGGATGCATCGCGGGTAGAAATCGAAGTCGTGCCTTTCGGAATGCCTCACAGTCTTTGCGCCGTAGCGCTGCAGTGTCGCCTTGATGCTCGGGCCGCCGAGCTGGACCAAAACCTGTTCGACGACATCGATGCCTTTGGTGTACGCCCGCTTGTCGAGGCATGCCGGAAGGGCGAAGCGCGGAAACACCGCAAGCGCCGGGTATTCACTCGCCGTGAGCGGAACCGTCTCCATTCGTCCATCCTTGAGGTAGTCGAAAGGATACGTCTTGGGCCGCTTCTTGGGACGCCTTGTCGGCAACTCCAGCGCCGCGCGAGGGCCAATGAGAACCTCTTTGAGAAGGTGCTGCTCGAATCGTCCAGTTATCGCTGCGCAGCGGAGACAACTCGCTTTCTGGAGTTCCCATCTACCGCCCAGGCCGAGAGGAATAATATGCTCTGTGCGAAGAGGTGGTGCGGCTGTAAAACAGTAGATGCACTGGCCGACAGTCCGCAGCACTTGCCGCGGCAATTGCTGAGCGACTGCTATAGCAAAACGCGCGTCCCATTCCTGTGTGGAGATTGATGTCTTACGGTCGATCGTGACCAGGAAGCCAGATGTTGACCTGCAATGCGGGCAGGGGCCGGAATGGTCGATCGCCACCTCACTTTGGGCAAGCTTTGCAGTACCTGTGCTCGTTCATCCGAGATCCACGACGGGGGCGAGGCCTTGCATTACGACAATGTGTGATTGCAAGACCTATGGCCCTATCTGACTTGTTGCGTTGAAGCAAGACGCCGCTGCTCCGCGCGTACGGCGGAACGGCAGGCTAGGACCGGTCACTAGCTAGACCTCCACTCCAGCGCCCGGCGTACGGCCTCCGGAGAGCGGAGACGCCTCGCAGAGGTAGCGATTTTATCCACTGATTTCTGAATGGTTGGTCGTCGCGCGTTGATTCGCCGGACAATGGTTTCCATCTCCCGGTCCAAGAGCGACAAGAACCTGGAGAACTGGCGTTCGGTCACCACGTCAATTTGATACGTTTGTGGTTCAGATTCTCGAATTACCGTTCTCCGGAACTGGAGGTGCGTCGCTGGCTTCAGTACCACGGAGGTACCGCGCAGGCGGGCTTCCAGGAGGCCGCCCTGAACAACGAGGACAGGGTAGTAGAACTCAAGATTCACTGGTTCTTCACTGCCGAATTCCCAGCCCTTGAAATGTTGATCCTGCCGGTAGTCAACGGCATCGCAGAGCTTCTGGAACGTGTCGAAGTGCGGTCCCTCGTGCAGCGCCATCCACTGTTGGGACTGTTTCTTGGCAAAAGAGCAGAACTGGGTTGCAATGCGTGACGCGCAATAATGATGGAACTTCTCAAGGTTAAGGGCCTCTTGAATCGGGATCCAGCGACCTCGGTCGCCCAGAAGCTTGACAGGAAGACCTGCGATCCGCAGGTCCTCGTGGAAAAGGAATCCGATGAGGGGCTTCTTCGTAATCAAGACCAGCGGCTCGGAATTGTTGACGCACTCGATAAGTAGAACATTGAAGATGAAGTCCGCGTCTCGGCCGAGCCTACGTGCCGTGATGGCAAACAGATCAAGCTCCCGAGACTTCCCCGTCGCCGGGTCCGGGTAGGCATCGTTGGCATCCACATAGTACCCAGCGGAGAGAAGTTTGTGCTCGAGACGCGTCTCCAAGAGATAGCCGGAGCGAAGCAGAGCTTCTTTCGCTTCTTGCAGTGAGATGGCCATAAACCTATGGCGCCTTCGGTGCGGGCCTAACGCCAGCGCTGACCGGCGGGCCAGACGCCAAGGCGACGATGCGAGCGAAGGTGTAGCTCGTGGCCCGGCCGGTCCAGCGCTTCGTCAGGTTTCCATACGCCGTCGTCATCAAATAGCGCAACCACCACGTTTCTTCCGTGCCGCGAAGTCGACTCGGTTAACACGGGTAGATCTTTCCAAATCCTTTCTCGAACTTCTGCAGCAGCGGCTCATCAGTGCAGAGAGCGTCGAGGTATGCCGCCACGGCGGTCTCTAAATCTCGGAAAAAATGAAGCGGGCAGACGTAGGTGACCCCTCCCTGCCGTTCAAACGGGCCCTCTTCGAGAAATTCCAGACTGTGTGGCGGGCTAATCTGAAATCCATGCGCGATGCCGTTACGAAAGTCTCGCCATAGAACATCGGCTAGAGGAACCCAGGGAGCCATGTATAGCCCAAGAAATGTGTTGAAGCGTTCGCGGTTTGCGCCCAGCTTTCTATTGGGAATGTCGGGGGCAAGAAGACCGCCGATTGCTTCTACTCCGTCCAACATTACAACCATTGCCGCGATGGAAAAAGAGCACGGCGGTGCTTTGTCTGGCGACGTCAGCATCAACACTCGGAATACCTCAGAAGACTCTTGCCAAAGATGGCGAAGCGGCTGAAGAAATACCATCTCCATGCGAGCGCGAAACCACAATACCTTCTCGCGCGGCCCGAGTTTGCTCAACTTCCGATCGCGGGTCTGATCGTAATCGTAGAACAGGGAAAATGGATCGCCGGCGATGCCTAACCTGACGCGCGGCTCTTCAGCGATATGATGTTCACCCTGCGTACCAGGCATCGCCATATCCTTGAGGTACCCCTATTGCTTCCCTGATCTGTTCCCCTAATCGTTGCCGGCCAAACCTAACCATTCGGTCTGCTGCGGGAACTTCTCGCCGTATATCTCGCAACGCTGCTAATCCGATCAAATCAAGAAGTGGGTACGATATTCATGCGTTAACTCCGCTTTGTCAAGGCCGGCCTTCGCCAATAGACTGCCAAGCTCGCAGCCCGGCCTCTGATAGAATGGGGGCGGCATAAATATGGCGCTTAAGATTGTTGGGGTGATTCCGGCGCGGCTGAATTCGACCCGGCTGCCCAGGAAGGTGCTGCTGCAGATTCTGGGGAAGCCTATGCTTCATCACGTGGTGGACAGGGTTCGCGACGCCGGCGTGCTGGATGAGTTTGTGGTGGCCACAGATGCAGAGGAGGTGCTCGGCTACTGCCGCCAGAAAAAGATTCCGGTGATGATGACCTCCCCATCACACCCTTCAGGAACCGATCGCGTTTGGGAGGTTTCGACCAAAATCAAGGCTGACGTGTACGTCGGGATTCAGGCTGACGAGCCGCTCGTCACCGCTCATCACATTGAGCTTCTGACCGCTCCATTCAAAACGCCTAGCGTTCAGGTGACAACGCTCAAGACCGCGATGAGCCGTGAGGAAGCGCAGAACCCCAACAAGGTGAAAGTGGTGACCGACGACTCCGGCCGCGCGCTCTACTTCTCCCGCGCGCCGATTCCCTTTGACCGGGACGCCACGGGCTCAGCGCGTTACTTCCTTCACCTGGGCCTCTATGCGTATCGGCGAGAGGCGCTCGAAGAGTTTCATCGCCATTCCTCTTCACCACTTGAGATGGTCGAGAAGCTTGAGCAACTCAGGTTTCTGGAACATGGAATCCCGATTCACGTCGAGGAAACGTCCACGCAAACCATCGGCGTGGACACGGAAGAGGACCTCCGGGCGGTTGAACAGGTTCTGCGGGACTGCAGATTTTAGATTTTGGATTTTCGATTTTAGAGTTCTGGGGGTGAAGCTGTAGAACCGCTGGTCTGTTTCTTCATTCGACGTAACGCCCAGAGTGAAAGGGCGATTCCTCCGGCCATTACGACGAGTACGAAGACGAGTTGCCACCACTCGGGGTGAGGCCCGATCAGGTCAGCGTTCGGGTCCTGCACAAGGGATACCGACCCCAGCACCATCACATTGTTGGCCGAGTGAAGGAGGATGCCGGTCATCAGGCTTCCCGTCCGGTATACCGCCAGGCCTACTGCAACGGACCAGAGGAGATGGGCCAGCGCCGGCAGCGGGACCAGATGGGCTGCGCCGAAGAGCAGGCTCGTCAGCCATATTCCGCGCAGCGGTCCAAATTGGCGGATGGCCACCGGCTGAATCACCCCTCGGAAGATGCATTCCTCCATGATCGGCCCGGTCAAGGCGACTGAGAGCCATTCATAGAACCATCCTTTCGGTGTCTCTGGCACGTCGACCGGAACATCCCAGAGCCAGTCAGGGAGGAACGTGAACAGCTCAAGCAAAAGCGCATACCCGGCGGTAGCGAAAGCGAGCCCAAGCGTGAGGAGCAGTACCCCCCCCAAATTGTGTTTAGTTACTCTCACGAGTCGAAGTGTGCCGGGAAGTGGAAATCCTCGGAGAGGGATCAGAAAGGCGACGAGCCCGATCACCGCGATATCCAGCGCCACAACAGCAGCGCGGAATTCATCGGGCAACACGTCGACGCGATTCATCACCCAGTAGAAGAGCGCGTAGACCCCGAACACCGAGACTGAGATCAGCCCCACGTCCCTCCAGCCAAACACTCTCTGGAATTCACTCATCGCACGCTTCACACTTCACGTGTCACTCCTCGCGCTTCACGCTTCACTCTTCACGCTTCACGTTCCCGTATGTTATCGTAGGCCGGATTTCTATGAGGGTAAAATTCTGGGCAGGATGCGCGCTCGTTCTTGCGGCGCTGTGGGTTGGGATGGCGTGTGGTGGCCCAGAGGCTCCTCCCGGTCGAGGGCGGGGCCATGACCTCTACGCCCAGCACTGCGCGAGCTGCCACGGAAGCTCAGGAACAGGCTCGTGGCGCGCGTGGCTCTTCCTGATTCGTCCCGGCAATCTCGCTGACGCGAAGAGAATGGATGCGCTGTCCGATCAGTACGTCTTCGATCTGATCAAACACGGCGGAGCCACCATCGGCAAACCCGGCATGCCCGCGTTCGGGTTCCACCTGAAGGACGACGAGATCCACGAACTGGTCAGCTACGTGCGGACACTCCCGCGATAGATTTTGGATTGGGGATCGGGGATTGTCGGGGCAGGTAATCGAAAATCCAAATTCGAATACACGTCACTGGAGCACTTGATCGGCGCGGATCAGCACGGTTTACGGAATCGTAAGGCCCAGGGCCTTCGCGGTCTTCAAGTTAATCACCAGCTCAAACTTGGTCGGCTGCTCCACGGGAAGGTCGGCAGGTTTTAGCGCCTTTGAGAATTGTGTCCACGTAGGTGGCGGCGCGGCGCCACATGTTGTGGCCGATACCGGGCCGGGCCGCCACGTTGACGGCAATGTCGTCATTTGGCATGATATATGACGATGACCGCGTCAACAGAAGCCCTCCCGTACGTCGAGCGGACCCTGAATCTGCCTGCGCTGCGTAGCTGCCGCGACGCTAACGTCAACCTTGAGCCGGACCAACTCGGCCGCGAGATCGGCAAGCCGTTCGGGCCTTACCTCCGTAGATGGGAACTCAAGAGTAATGTTCTGGCCATCCACATAACCGAGTTCGCGAAGCCCTTGCCGGAATGCCTCCCAGAGGTGCAAGCGCTCGGAGATGGGACCGGGCGGAAGAATACCTATCCTCGGCACGTTCCCCGCCTGCTGCGCGCCGGCCGCGAGAGGCGCCGCGAGAACCACCAGAGCAACTGAGAGGGTCAACAACTTGCGCAGGATGCCACGCTGCATTCGCCAATCGAAAATCCAAAATCATTGAATGACGTGGTCCGCACGGATCAGCACGGACTGGGGAATCTTGAGGCCGAGGGCTTTCGCCGTTTTGAGATTGACCACCAGCTCGAACCGGGTGGGCTGCTCCACGGGCAGGTCCGCCGGCTTCGCGCCTTTCAGAATCTTGTCGATGTAGGCCGCAGTGCGTCGGACCATCTCGCCGACGTTGGGGCCGTAGGACAGTAGACCGCCCTCCGGGGCCCACGGGCCCCAATCGCCGACCAGCGGCAGTCGATTCTTTGCGGCGAAGTCCAGGATTCTCTGTCGATGACGATGCATGAGCCTCGACGAGACCACGATGATGGCCTCAATGTGGGCCTTCGTTGCTATCTGGAACGCGGTGTCGAAGTCGTCCCCTTGCCGGACCTCCAGGGATTGAAGCCGCACGTCCAGCGCGCGGGCCGCACGTTGGAGTTCCCGAAATTCAGGATCCGCATGATCCGGGTTCCAGAGGATACCCACCCTGGAAACCCGGGGCGCCACCTCTTTGAGGAGTGCCAATCTCTTTCCCGCCAGCTCGTCAAGTATGAGCGTTACCCCCGTGATGTTTCCACCAGGGCGCGCGAGGCTCGCCACGAACCCCATTTGGACCGGATCGTTACTCACCCACATGACGACTGGGATCGTTCTGATCGCCTTCTGGGCGGCCGGGGTCACGTCTCCACTGAGCGCGAAGATAACGTCGGGCTTCAGGCGTACCAGATCAGCGGCGAGATCGGGGAGCCGCTCGGGCTTCCCCTCCGCGAAACGGTACTCGATGGAGAGGTTCTGCCCCTCGACGTATCCGAGGTCACGCAACGCTTGGCGGAACGACGAGATGTTTGGATCCGCCTGGGGAGTGCTGTACAGGAGAACCCCCACCCGCGCGACCTTCCCCGCCTGCTGTGCGTCGGCCGCTAGCGGCGCGGCGAGAACGCTGAGGGCAACCACGAGAATCGCGCTAACCACGCTGTGTTTCATGGCCAACTCCGTCGCAGTATACATCCAACGCTGCTTGACCAGAGAATGGGCGCGCCACTACAATGCTCGGGTAAAGGTTTTGCGAGGAGGTCATTCCAGTGGGGGAAGCCTTTCGGGCGGTGTTCGAGAACGGGGTGTTGCGGCCGTTGCGGCCGATCCGGTTGAAAGACAAGTCCCGTGTGTTTATCACCGTGTATCCGGAGGCGCAGTGGCGGAAGGAATTCGAGCGTTTGCTCCGCAGAATGAAGCTTCGCACCAAGGCGGTTCCTCAACAGGTCATCGAAGCAGAGATTACGCGAGCGAGGGCCGAGGTCAAGGCAAAACGCCGTGCCGCTCGTCGCCCTGCTTGACACCAACGTCTAGATCTCTGCCTTTCTAAAGCCCACCGGTCCTCCCGGGCAAGTGGTTGCGAGCTGGCGGCGTGGCGACTTCACCGCTGTCACATCGCTTTCGCAGATCGCCGAGATCGCAGAAGTCCTCGGCCGGCCACGGTTGACCCGAAGGTTTAAATATCCGCGCCGGGACGCGGAAGCCTTCGTCCGGCTCATCGCGGCACGGGCCGATGTTGCCCAGATCTCTGGCGACCTCCAAGTCTGCCGCGATCCCGATGACAACGTGATCCTGGAAGCGGCCATTCGTGGCAAATCGCGGTACCTCGTGACCAGGGATGACGACCTCAAACGCGACCTCGAGCTAATCGAAGTTGCCCGGCGCCACAGAGTCCGGGTCGTATCTGTTCGGCAGTTCCTCCGCTCTCTCTCACGCAGATCGCGAAGGTAAGCGTTCCTTCAATCGAAAATCCCCCCACAGCCCCCCTTCTTGCTTTCGCACGCCCCCACGCTTTGCTTCGCAAAGCGAAGCAGGGGGGTGCAAGAAAGCAGGGAGGGCTCAGCGTGGGGGCACCCATGCAAAGGTTTGGCTTCCTCCAAACCTATGGGCGCAAAATCCAAAATGTCTTCATTGAATGACGTGGTCGGCGCGAATGCGGATGGATTGCGGGATCGTGAGGCCGAGGGCCTTGGCGGTCTTCAGGTTCACGACCAACTCGAACTTCGTCGGCTGCTCCACGGGCAGGTCCGCGGGCTTTGCGCCCTTGAGGATCTTGTCCACGTAAGTCGCCGCGCGGCGGTACATATGGGGAGTGCTTGCTCCATAGGCCATGAGGCCACCGGCCTCCGCATATTCCCTGTTCCCGTATACTGCCGGGAGCCGGCTCTTGGCGGCGAGGGCCGCGATCTGGGTTCGCTGCGCACGGAACAGCCCGTCCCGCAGGACGAGGACGGCGCCCGCGCGCTGGCTGCGCATCGCCGCGAAAGCCGCATCGATCTCGGTGGGGGTGCGCGCCTGCAGGATTTGGAGCTGCACCCCGAGGGCCCGGGCCGCGCCCTCCGCCTGTCGCAACATGGGGGGGTGGGCGTAATTGCTCGGGTTCTGGAGAACAGCCACCCGGGAGACCTTGGGGGCGACCTCTTTGAGCAGCTCCAACTGCTTCCCCACCAGCTCCGGGCCAAAGCTGCTCAGCCCGGTGATGTTGCCGCCGGGCCGCGCCACGCTGGCGACGAGGCCCACGGCAACCGGGTCGCCGACGACGGCGAAGACGATGGGGATCGTGTTGGTTTCCTGCTTGGCTGCCTCAGGGGCGGCCGGGGCCGCGGTAACGATGACGTCCACCTTCAGGCGCACGAGCTCGGCGGCGAGCGCAGGCAGCCGCTCAGGCCTGCCCTCTCCAAACCGGTACTCGATCGCGATGTTCTGACCTTCCACATAGCCCAGCTCGCGCAGCCCTTGCCGGAAGGCCTCGAGGTCATGCGGGTTATCGGTGAACGACAGGACCGAGAGGTAACCGACCCGGGGGACCTTCGCCGGCTGCTGCGCGTGGGCAGCGAATGGCGCCGCGAGGATCGACAGAGCAAGCGCGAACACTGCAAATCCGCGCGCGCTGGTTCCCCTCACCCCAACTCTCTCCCCTGGGGGGAGAGGACAAGGTGAGGGGCGATGAATCGAAAATCTAAAATCGGCAATCCAAAATGTCTTCATTGAATGACGTGGTCGGCGCGGATGCGAATGGACTGCGGGATCGTAAGGCCGAGGGCCTTCGCGGTCTTGAGGTTGACGGCCAGCTCGATCTTGTTGGCGCCTTCTACGGGCAGGTCGTGGGGCCGGGTCCCGCGGAGGATCCTGGCCACGAGCCGTGCCGCCTGAGCCGCGTTGGCCTTTTCTTCGGAGCCATACGACGCGAGACCGCCAGCCTGGACCCAAAACGCGCTGTCGAAGACAGCCGGCACCCGGCCAAGCAATACCAAGTCCAAGACCAAACCGGGGATGTTAAGAATGCGAGAGTCGGGAGACAGCACGCCGTCGCCCGTCCGAAGTGTTTTGAGCTGGCCGACAAGCTCCTCGGAGCTGCGCACGGGCCGCGCGACCAGTTCCAGCTTCAGGAGTTGGGCGACCTCCCGGGCCTTTCGAGCGACGGCGACCGACGAGCGGTCGTCCGCGTGGTAGACGAGCCACACCCGTCGGAGAGTGGGCACCATGGCTTTTAGAATCTCCAGTCGCTTGCCCACGAGCTCTGTGGCGAGGTTCGACACCCCGGTAATGTTCCCCCCCGGATGGGCTATCTCTCTGACAATGCCCGCGGCCACCGGGTCGCCCACCTGGGTAAAGATGATGGGAATGGTCTTGGTGGCGACTATGACCGCTCGCGCGGCCTCCTCATCGTCCACAAAGATGAGGTCCGCGCCTGAGTTTGCAAGCTCCGCGGCAATAGCCGGGGCGTTCTCCAAGTTTCCCCTGGTGAATCGAATGTCGAAGATCACATCGCGGCCCTCTTCCATGCCCTCTGCCTTCAGGCCGGCCTTGAGGCCTTCTACAGAGGGGTTGATCGGGAAGAAGCCGCGATGGAGGACTGCGATCTTTTGAGGGCGCCTGGGCGGTTGCGCTTCGATTGCGAGCGGTGCCCAGAGGAGAGCGAGCGCAATGACGATGAGCCAGGACGGTCTAAGCCTCATGTGTCGTAGATCGAGCCGGGGTTAATCACCATGCTGGCCGAGCGAAGCTGAATTCGGGGAAAGTCGCTCAAGGTTTGGGGTCGGCTTCGAGCAGCGCAAGGACGAACTGGCGCGCCGCCGGGCTTCCCCAGTCACGCGGCCCGATGATATGCCCGACAAGCTGGCCGCGCCGATTGATGAAGTATGAAGTAGGCGTGCCCCAGACCCCATAGACCTCTCCGGTCACCTTCCCGCTCTGATCGAGCAGGACCGGGGCGTTGTAGCCGCGCTCCTGGACAGTCCGCTTGACCAGCGCCGGGTCCTCCCTAAAACTGATCAGGAGGACCTCCAATCCCTTGCTCTTAAATTCGGTGTAGAGCTTGTTGACGGAAGGCAACTCCTTCCGGCAGTCCAGTCACCAGGTCGCCCAGAAGAAGAGGAGGACCACTTTGCCCCGAAGGTCCGCCAGGTTGACGATTTTCCCCTGGAGGTCCGGGAGGGAGAAGGCGGGCGCCGGCTTCGGGGGCTCGTAGGGCTGCACCTGCATCGCCGCGAAGTCCGGCCCCGCCGCCACGGCCTGTGTCCCAAGCAGCGCGATGACGAGGCTCGCGACGACGAAGCGGCCCATCACGAGCCGACCTCCTTGAGGGCCTTCAACACCTCCTCCGGCTTGAGCAGGTCCAGCGGGTTGGCCTGGATCTTCATCCAGCGCACGGTTCCTTCGCGGTCGAGGATGAAGTACGACCGCTTCGCGTACCGGTAGATCGGGCTCTTCTCATCCGTCACCATGGCCCCATAGCCGGGGAGCATCTGGCGGCGGAAGTCGGACAAAATAAGGTGCTTGAGGGGGTTGGTCTTCGTGAAGCCTTCCAACGTGGCCGGGTGATCCGCGCTAACGCCCACGACCTGGGCGCCCGCGGCTTCGAACTGGGCGAGGTTCGCCTCGAAGCCGCTGATCTCCGCGGTTCAGGTGGCGGTGAAGGCCTGGATGAACGTGTAGATCACCACCGGGCCCTTGCCGAGCAGGTCCGCCAGCTTGACTTGCCTATTCCCCGGGGCTGGCAGCGTGAAATCCGGCGCCTTCTGCCCTACTTCGAGGGCGCTCGCCGCGCCAGCCAGGATCAGCCCGGCCATCATACTGATCAGGACTCCGCCAATAAGATGTTTTCCGCGCACGGTCCCCTCCATTTCTGTGATCGAAGCGTTCGAGCTGAGGCGCGACCCGCACACACTCCAGGGCCACCGGCGCGGGTCAGGACCGGCGCGCGCGCGGTCTCTACGCCTGGAACGGTACCCGAGGTGGGTGCTCGCGTCAAGGATCGCTGCGATTTTGGATTTTGGATTTTGGATTATCGGAAGCGCCTCCGGTGTTCTCCAATCCAAAATCGACAATCCAAAATCCAAAATGGCGTCATTGAATGACGTGGTCCGCACCGCCGAGGACGGAATCGTGAGGCCGAGGGGCTCTGTGGTCTTCACGTTGAACACCACACTCGACCTGTATCGGTGCTCTACGGGTTGGCCGGGTTGATCTCAGCGGGGAAGCGCCCGCGCCGCGGCCAGCAACTCTTCGTCGGTGGGAATCTTCCCGACGCCGGCGAAGCCTTCGCTGGAGCACTCAATGTTTGCCCAGCGAACAATACCGGTCCGATCCAGAAGGAACTGTGCTGCGAACTGGTTCCATTGCTGCTCCCCATCCTGTCGGTCGGTCTCAGTCGGTTTAAAGCCGTCCAACCGGTCGAGCGCGTGTCCGGCCTCTTCGACCGGCAGCGGCTCCGGGAGCTCGCCCGTCGGGTTCACCCGCACGGAGTGAAGTGTTTGGGAGAGTTCCGGCGTGAGTTCGAACTTCGGCACGCGATACGCCCGGTGAGTGATCAGCTCCGGGTCCGCGACCAGCGGCAAGCGTGTGGGGCGATGTCGGAAGAAGAGGCGGGCATTTTCTGGCTTGGTGGCGACGATGCCCAGCGCCTCTACCCCTACCGCCTGAAGCTTTTCCCGAGTGACGCCCAACTGGGCGATGGCCCGCCGGCAGAACGGTCAGAACACCCCGCGGAACATGGCCAGCAGCAACGGGCTCCTGCCGCGGTAGTCAGATAAAGACACGATTCCCTCCCGCTCCACGGCTGGCAACGCGAAATCCGGGGCCGGATCTCCCGGCTGAAGTGGTCTCCGCGGTTCAACAGTCATGATTGCCTCCCCAAAATCGGCGATTCAAAATGTCTGAGAATAGACTGGGACGCCGCGAGGCCCGGGACGCTCGCAGTCTTCAGATCGATCATGATCTCGACGCGTGTCGGTTGCTCCCGTCGCAGGCCGCCAGGCTTCGCGCTCAGCGGAGAAGCGCTCGCGCCGCGGCCAGGAATTCCTCCTCTGTCGGGAACTTCCCGATGCCGGCTAAACCTTCCGTTGCGCACTCAACGTTCGCCCAGCGCACGATGCCATCCCGATCCATGAGGAACTCGCCGACAAGTTGAGGGAACTGGCGTTCAACCTCCTCATGGTCGGTCTCGGTCGGTGTAAAGCCATCCATTCGGTCGAGCGCGCCCATCGCCTGCTCCACGGGCAGCGGCTCCGGCAACTCACCTGTCGGATTGAGTCGCACTGACTGAAGGGCTTGAATGAATTCTGGAGTGACCTCCGGCTTCGGTAGGCCATAAGACCGGTGAGTGATCAGACCCTCGTCTGCAGCCAGTGGCAAGTTCGTGGGACGAAGCCGGAAGAAGAGGCGGGCACGTTCGGGCTTGGTGGTAACGATGCCCAGTGCCTCTACGCCCACCGCCTGAAGCCTTCCCCGTGTGACGCCCAACTGGGCGATGGCCCGCCGGCAGAACGGTCAGAACACCCCGCGGAATATCGCCAGCAGCAACGGGCTCCTGCCGCGGTAGTCGGACAGAGACACAAATCCTTCCCGCTCCACGGACGGCAACGTGAAATCCGGCGCCGGATCTCCCGGCTGAACTGGTCGGCGCAACTCGACGGTCATGATTGAACACCTTTCGATTTTGGATTTTGGATTTTCGATTTTGGATTATTACGGACCAGGAACGTTTTCACCAGTCAATATCTCCACAATCGAAAATCCACAATCCGCAATCCAAAATGCGCGTCACTGTATGACGCGATCCGCCCGCATGAGGACGGTCTGCGGGATCGTCCCCTCACCTCAACCCTCTCCCCTGACGAAGAAGGCAAAGGTAAGGAGCGACCAATCCAAAATCGAAAATCGCCAATCGAAAATTCACTTTCAGATACCCTCGGGGAGCCGACGGCTCTCGCCCTCTTTCAACTGCAGGAGGAGGCGTCCGAACAGATCTGCATAGCCTGGCAAGGCCCTGTAAATGGCTTTCGCGCTGTCTTCGTCGTACGCGTGGGAGGTTCGGTTTCGATCCTCCACCATGGCCATCCACTGCTCGTCTCGGTCAATCAACCCGAGACGAAACCCGACGCGGAAGCAGTCGCGCGGTGAGACGCACTCAATCCCTTCGGCCAGGGCGTATCGTTGAAGCGCTTTCCAGGCCATCTCAAACGTGAACTCGAAGCGCTGGATACACGCATCTCGGACGATGGGATCCTCGGGTTTTGCCAAAGCCTCTACCAGACGGCTCAAGGCCCGCTCGAACAGGCTCACCCGAAGGGAGTAAGCTTCCGCCATTAGGCTGGCTCTACTTCCAGAGAGCGGGAGATCGCGTTTGCCGCAAAGTCCCTTGGCGCCCGGGCAAAATCTACCAGGTCCACGGTAAAGAGCGTCGGGAGCGCATCGCAGGCTTCCCGGATCTCCGCCATCGTTGCAGGCCTAACCTCCGTGGGTCCCTCGATGCCAATATCAATGTCCGAACGCTCCCGGGCCTCACCGGAGGCCCATGAGCCAAACAAGAAGGTCCGGTAGGCCGGATCACCAGTTACCTCTCTTACGATAGCCGCCACCCGGCGCGCCACGGACAAGACTTCTGGATCCGGGCGGTTGTCTGGTCTCTGGGGAGTCATGGTTGCTCTGCCACTGGTGTTATCTTGTCCGGAGTCTACCACCGATTTTGGATTTGGGATTCGCGATTTCGGGTCGGCTCCCTCAGCAAACGACCACGACCATCTCAGGAATCGAAAATCCACCCCCACTGCTTCGCGGTTGCGAAGCAAACTGTGGGGGTGCCCCCACGCCTAGATTTCGCCTGTCGAAATCTGTGGGGGCAAAATCTAAAATCCCCCCACAGAGTTCGACCCCGCCGGGTCGAACTCTCAGCGTGGGGGCACCCATGTAGAGGTTTGGCTTCCGCCAAACCTATGGGTGCAAAATCCAAAAGCCTCATGAGAGTGAGTCTAGCGCGCGAATCAGGGAGTCGTTGGGCGGAATGTGGGCCTGGGTATCGGCGAGGTGGCGAAAGCGGACCTTCCCGTCCCGCCCCACCAGGATCATCGCCTGTTCCATCGAGTTTGCCGCCGGGCCTTTGGCGAGGTACGGGAGGAGCGAGGGTTGCTCGCCTTTGATGATCCCAGGGAGCCCGAAGACGGAGGCTCTCATCGAGTTTTTGAGGGCAGCGAGCGCTCCCTTCGTGGTCAATCCGTAGCGGCGGTGGACGACTTGGTCCCCATCGCAGAGGTAGGGAAAGGGGAGGGCGAAGCGTCGCGCGTAGAGCGGCCCAAGCTCGGGTGGCGTGCCGGTGATGTGGAGAATCTCAGCGCCGCGCCGCTTGATTTCTGGATAGCCTAGGCGCAACTGCGCCATGTGCTGGCGGCAGAACGGTCAGACCATGCCCGGGGAAAACCAGAGGAAGACCGGACCATTCTGTATCGTCTGGTCTAACGTCACCACCCCACCCTGGGCTGATGGAAGCGAGAAGTGGGGAGCCGGGTCACCGATCTCAACAGGTTTTGCATTCGTCATGACCTCACTCATCGCGTCCTCCGTTGGATCAAGAAATACCGCTTACGATTTTGGATTTTGGATTTTAGATCTCGGATTGTTTCGAGCCGGCGATCGGAAATCCGCTTGAGAGCGCGTCCACCGCGCGGAGCAGGGTCTCGTTTGGCGGGACGGGAGCGTGGCCGTCCGCGATATACCGGAAGCTCACCCGCCCGTCTTGCGCCACGAGGAAGATCGCTTGTTCCGTGGTCATTTTCTCCGTCGAGGAGTACGGGAGAAGCGAAGGTTGCTCGCCTTTCACGATTCCCGTGACGATGCGAGGGAAGCTTTCGAGTCCGGTTCTCAGAGCAGCCAGCGCTCCTTTTGTGGTAAGACCGTAACGCCGGTAGACTGCGAGGTCTCCGTCACAGAGATACGGGAACGGAAGGGTAAAGCGCCGAGCGTAGAGCGGTCCAAGCGCAGGCGGTGTTAACGTGACGTGAAAGATCTCTGCCCCGCGCCGCTTGATCTCGGGATGGCCTAGGCGCAACTGCGCCATGTGCTGGCGGCAGAACGGTCAGACCATGCCCGCGGAAAACCAGAGCACGGCAGGTCCGTCCCGAATGGCATGCTTCAGCGTGACGACCCCGCCCTGGGCCCGCGGCAGCGAGAAATCAGGCGCCAAGCCCCCGACCTCGATCGGCCTCGCACTCGTTGCGTGAACTTCACTCATCCGGTCCCTCCAGACGCTAGGAAAGAAAAGGGAGCACCAACAAACTGTCACTCTCCCAGCCTGTCTCCTCCATGAGGCGCCGGCTCCGCTCCAGGTATCGCTCCGCTTCAGCTTCATTTCCCTGTTCGATAGCCAACGTGGCGAGTCCATCATAGCAAGGAATCAGGAGCTGGGGTTCCTCTGATTCTTCAGCGAGGGCCAGCGCCTCCCGGTAGTAGCGCTCGCTCTCGGTGAACTCCCCATGGCACTGGTAGATCTGCGCCAGGATGATCAGCGGGATCGGAAGGTGGCTCTTGTGACCGAGCCGGCGGTCAAGCTCGATAGAAGCGCGCGCGGCCTTCACCCCTTCTTCATAATCTCCCGCAAGCGTGCACGAGCGACCAGCGAGGGTGCACTGGAGCCACGACTGATAGGTGAGGTCCCCGATCTTCTCCGCCAGGGCCAACCCCTCAGTGCAGAAGGCGGCAGAGCGGTCCTGGTCTATGGTGGTGTAGAGCACTGCCAGGTTGGCGTACGCCCGGCAAGCCACCGAATGCAGGTCGTGGGCGAGCGCGGTCTCGAGGCTTCGCTTCACCGCCTCAGCTCCCCGCTCGATCTCTCCCACTCTCGCCAGCGCCAAGCCGATCGTATTTGACGCGTGAGAGACCACATCGGGAGCCTCCAGCCGCTCCCCGAGGGCAAGCGCCTGCTCGGCCCACCGAGTCGCCTCTTCGTGCCGTCCGAGACGGAAGGTGATCCGCGCGAGTTCTTGAAAGAGGCGCGCGCGCTCGAGGCAGTCGACCACATCGACCAAGACATCCAGCCCTGTCATGAAGTGGGCGATCGCGCTCTCCGGGTCCCCCAGCGACCAGTACGTGACGCCGATCTTTCGCCTGAGATCAGCCACGGCGAAGCGATCGTTGGCCGCCACCGCCAGCTCCAGCGCGCGCTGCCAAGTGGTGAGGGCCTGCTCAAAGGCGCCCTGGGCGAAGTG
>Ga0209342_10000617_pt1 | contig 41463 bp, 38 predicted proteins | sample RifCSP16_2_FD_184023 | JGI IMG/M metagenome (GOLD analysis project Ga0209342, IMG submission 184023) | Soil microbial communities from Rifle, Colorado - Rifle CSP2_sed 16_2 (SPAdes) (version 2) | ecosystem: Environmental > Terrestrial > Deep subsurface > Rock core/Sediment | place: Rifle...
TGATTTTCCGGTAATTTCAACTGCCGGGCGGTGTCGGAAACGGCAGTCCCGGCGGAAGAGACAGCCTGTTCCACCTGGGGTGAAAGGGCGGCGAATACAGGTGCCTGCTGCAGGGCGGCAGCGATGGATTGGGTAGTAGCTGACGGTTGTGCGGCTGCGGTGGCTGCGGTGTTGATTATGGTCTGGGAAATCCAGAAGGCTTCCTCACGGGGGAGACTTTTTGTCCGGGAAATTAACTGGGTAACTTCTTTTGAGACATCTGCAGGAGTGGTTGATTTAAGAACAATATTGGCAATCTTTTCGGCTTCCTCCGGGGTAATAGTTATCGGAGCGGCAGGTGCCGGAACGGATACGGCAGTCTGCTGAAGAGCGGCAGCGATGGTCTGTGTGGTGGCGGAGGGTTGGCTGGCGGCGGTTGCAGCGGCGGCAACGAGGGTTCCTGCAGCCTGGCGGGCGTCAGATCGGGAAAGACCTTTGGATGAGACGATTTCATCAGTAAGGGCATTCAGGGCGACGGCGGGAGTGTCGGACTTGGTGATGATATCCGCAAAAGAGAGAGCTTCCTGAGGGGAAGAAATCAAAGGAGGGGAAACAGGCCGGCCAAAGAGAGATTCGGCCAATGACGGAGGCGCGGCTGGTGAAGGAGGAATAGAAGCCGGAGCCTTACGGAGAGCCGCCGCAATGGTTTGGGGAGTGGCGGAAGGTTGGCTGGCGGCATCGGCGGCGGTTTGGATTAATACCTGAGCAAAACCAAACGCATCCTCGCGGGGAAGATTTTTTGATTGGGAAATTAGTTGGGTAACGGCATTTGCGGCTTCGGCGGGGGATTTTGACGTGAGAATAATATTGGTAACCCGTTCTGCTTCTTCAGAGGTGGCAATAAGAGGGGCGGATACAGGTAAAACGGGAACGGTAACGGGAGCATGCTCTAGGGCAGCGGAGACGGTCTGACTGGTAGCGGAGGGTTGTTTTGCAGCAGCGGCAGCAGTATTGATTAAAATCTCGGCAGCACGGACGGCATCTTCACGAGGAAGGCCTTTGGTGGTAATGATTGTCTCAGTAAGCCTGTCTGAAGCGTCTTTCTCAGTGGCGGACCCCTGAATAATACCAGCGATCTCACGGGCCTCTTCGGGAGTGGAAACCAAAGGGGCAGAGACAAGCAGTCCCGGCTCGGGGGGTGGAGGGACTACGGCAGCGGCGGCTACACCAAGAACAGGAAGTAGTTGTCTGATCTGAGCACGAACTGCGGGTGCCGCCGGGACTTGTTCAATAATTTCTTTCATCTGATCTGCGAAGTATTGGGCAGAGGCAAAGGGATTCATAAGTTTTTTAACTACAAGCACGTCAGCGACTACATTGGCGACCTCATGAGGAAGTACCCGGTCGGCGGATTGCCGGATGGATTGAATAGCAGCGCGGACCTGCGGATGGACCATGCCGATATCCTCTGCCAATTCCTTGAGGGGAGGGGTGGTGGTGGTTATGGGAAGCCCTGCCCGTTCGATAAAAGACAGATCCTGCAGCACTGTGCCAGGAGATTTGGCCAGATGCAGTTCAAATAAATCCTGCACATTTTCCATAAAACCACTAACATCTTTTTGAACCTGGGTATCCTGGGGAATCGACTGACGAATAACATTAAGCTGCTGAAGCATTTTTTCGTGGGCAGTGGGAGCGCGGCGACGTGCGGTTTCCGTCTGGACTCTTTGCTCCTCCAGGTACCGGTCATAATCGGAAACTAGGGACTGCAGTATGCCGTACATGGAATCGATTTTTTCCTGGCCAATTTCCTGAAGCTTGAGATTCAAGGCCAGAAGCGGCTCTTCGTCTTTACGGATAGCTTTAAAATCTTCAGTTGAGATTATTTTTTCCGCAGCCTGCCAGATTTCTTTTTCCAAAGATTCCCGGGTATAACCGGGTGGAATTTCCGGCGGGTGTATGGAGATACCATAAATCAAAAGCTGAAGCTCTTTGAGAGCTGTTCGGGTCTGGGTTTGAGTCAAGACGGCCATACTATTCGGCAGAAGGAATTAAACGCGCCGGTTTATTTTCTTCAGGAGAAACTGCGGCAGCCGCGGCAGCCTTTTCTTCCGCTTCGCGGCGGGCGAGAAGGTCCTGGGGGCTGGTCGTAATCAACTGGTGTTCGTCCGGAGAAGCCACAAAACGGACAGCGACATGGTTGTTGCCGGCGAAAAACAAGCCCTCTCCCACATTGGCAGATAACAGAAGATGTTTTTCTCCTTCGGAGAGGTAAAAAACCGAGGCTACCCGGTCTACTGCCGCGGGAGACTGCTTCATCAATATCTGAATGGAAGAGTTGGTGACGATGGCTTTACCGAAATCGGTACTTAAGAAATCTTCCACATCCTGGGTAATGGTGGTAAGACCCAGGAAATATTTTCTGGCGCGCTTGGCAATGCCGTACAGGAAATCTGCAGAATCCGGGTAGCGCATCAAATACCAAGCCTCGTCCACTACCAGAATGCGTTTTTTGAGATCGCGGCGGAGCTTTGTCCAAATATAGTCAAGGATAATAAAAATAGCTATGGGTTTGACTGAGTCCTCCAAGTCACGGACAGAGAAGACTGTAAAAGGGTTTTTGAGAGCGACGTTTGACGGCTGGTCGATAATGCCGGTAAAACTGCCTTTGACAAATTTTTCGATCCGGTCCGCCAATGACAGAGCTAACGGTTCTTCCATGCCGATAAAAGCTTTGTATAGATCTTCCATCAGAGGGGGTGTTCTTTTTTGGGTGGTCGGATCCTGGGTAATACCTTTCATACGGTAAGAAAGGGTCAGCGCCCGGTCCAGCAAAGCTTCTTCGGTAGGGTTGAGCTGACCCATGATGACCTTAAACATGGAGTGCAGAGACTGGACCTTGAGGTTGAGTTCGTTTTCTTCGGAAAATTCGGTAAGAGTGGAAAGGTCGAAAGGATTTATGCGGTTGGAGGAATTGAAGGCAAAATTGATATAATCGCCGCCCACAGCGTCGGAAAGAGTTTTGTATTCGTTTTCCGGATCAATAACTATGACTTCGGTGCCGAACATCAATGAGCGCAGAATTTCCAGCTTGATCGCATAGGATTTTCCGGCACCGGCTTTGGCAAAGACACAGGAGTTGGCATTTTCAAGGCCGAAGCGGTCAAAAATTATCAAACTGCCATTGTGTTCGTTGATACCGTACATAATACCTTCGTTGTTTGAGAGTTCAGACGAGGTGAAGGGAAAAGTGGTCGCCAGGGAAGTGGTATCCATGTTGCGCATTACCATGAGGTGGTCGATACAGGTGGGCAAGGTAGTCTTGAAACCTTCAGCCTGCTGGAGAGCGGTGGGAGTGGATTCGACCAACAAAGACGAGAGGGTACTGGTGACCTGCTTACTGGTGGTTTCCAGTTCGGAAACAGACTCTGCGGGAATAGTAACGTAGAGAGAAAACTGGAAAAACCGCTCGATCCCTTTGACCAACTGTTCCTGAAGGGACAAAGCATCTTCCAATTGAGCCTGGGTAGAGGGATTGACCACCCGGCCGCGCTGCATATCAGTGCTGATTTCGGCTTCCATTTCGGCGATTTTGCGGCGCAGATCATCCAATGTGGATTTACTTTCCACGGGGTAAACGAACATGGAGATATTCAATGAGTGGTCAAAATTGATCAAAGCAGAAAGCCAGTTGGCGTCCACAAACCGGCGTTTGATAGAGTTGAAATACGTGCGATAAAAACGATCGTTTAATTTGAGAAGGTTGAAATCCAGAGTGATGGACTGGGGAGCGATGATATCCTGGACGGTCTTGGCCAAGGCGAGAGATTTAGAGGCGGCGGGCGGCGGGCTCTCTTTGGCCGGAACCGGGGCAGGTAAATCGGAACCCGTTTTTTTGCCGAACGGAAGCTTCATGGGAGATTCTCCTCGTTTTGGACAGCTAACAGATGGTCCGGAGGGAGGGTGACCCTGGTGCCCAAATTTTCGGGATTGTAGAAATCATAAAATAACTGCAGGAGTTCGGCAGAATTGAGCTGCCTGGCACGCAGGCCGATGCGGGCCAATAAACGAAGTAAATGGTCACGCTTGGGGGCGAGATTGGTCAGGGCACGGTCAACTATGTTTGAAATGGGAATATTTTGCTGGGACTTCTGGTTGCCCAGGACGCGCAAAGAAGAGCCGAGACCCAGTTCAAGCGAGCTGAAGGGGATGGAAACATAGAATTTTTTATCCAAAACGTTCCCCTGGCGGACTATAGCCCGAATAAAATCGCGGTATTTGACAAGCTGTTCCCGGATTTTGGGACTTTCGGTCTTGGCCAGATATTTTTCCAGGCGGGTAATGTAGTCCGAAATATCCTTGCGCTTGCTGGAGACAACAATTTGGATGGAGAAAGTGAGGGAGTTGAGCAACTGGGCGTAGGCATAAATTGTAGCTTCCTGCTCTTTTTCTGAAAATAAGCCGAAGTTGACGGCGCTGACTTCAAGGACAATGCATGCTGAACCGTCCTTGAGGATAACTAAATCGCTTTGGATGTCGCGGATGTCGAGATGGGTTTGAGTAGGAGTGGGAACCATATGATCAGGCCGCGGTTTTGGCAGACAAATTAATAGGAGGAATAATAACCCCTTTGGCTTCTATAGTAACAGGGTCAAACAACAAACTTTCTTTTTCCGCCTGAATAATATAAGAACCCTTGGGTAAAGGGATGGCTATTTGGAACTGGCCCAAGCGGTTGGTTCTGAGAGCCCGGGCAGGAATTCCGGTAGCGGCATCGACAATTTCTATCGTGACTCCCGGCAAAGGTTGGCCGGAAGAATCCAGCGCCTGACCCAGCAAAATGTCGGGGATTGAAGGAGCATCGAGAGAAGGAGCGGGCGGAGCGGCAGGGGGGAGAGTGGAAGGGGGAGCATAAGAGACAGGGGAAATTGCCGGACCCGACTTCGCCGAGACTTCGTCGGGTGAAACGGGCGAGGCAGGCATGGTGAAGACAGGTTTGGCAGGTTCTTCCGCCGGTTTTTCCGGGGCGACAACAGGGGCAGCGGCAGGCGAAGAAGAAGCGGCCAGTGCGGCCTCATCCTTGACTGGCGACTCCTGAGAAATTTCTTTGGAAACAATGAAGGCGGGAGTTTCCGTTTGCTGAGCGATGGAAGAAGCAGGGGGGGCGACAGGAGGAAGAGAGGGTGCAGGTTCCGGGACAGGAATTACTTCAGGCGCCGGCGGAAGTCTGCGGACAAACATCGATTTAAAGGTGTCTGTGAAACCCAGACGGATCGGCGCAGGTACAGCCGGCGCTGAAGTGATGCCAGGCGAAACAGGAGAAATCTCAGGTGAGACAGCCTCAACACCCTGAGGCTGCCAGGTGAATTCGGTGGGTGAGTATATAGCTTTTATGAAAGCCGTAAACCAGGCGGTGAAAGGGCGGTTGTTTATCGGGACAAACGCCATGGCAATACCCAAAATGACCAGGACGAAGATGGTCGGATACTTAATAATGCCGGGGATAGGAAGGCGGAAGACGCCTACCCCAAGGACGATTCCCGCGGCAAGCTGGATAAACTGCTTGAGGGTCATGTCGCCTACCAGGCGGAACTCGTAGGAGGAAATGTTTTGCGGGACGGGATGTTGTTCCATTATTTAGAGTGAAAGCAAAGTGGTAAACTCTCCATTTTATTATATGTTGTCTACGATACTTATGTATTCTAACTGTACCGCGTGAAACCAGCTATGCAACTATTCTTTTTCACAAAAACATCTTCCTCATACTACAGGACTTGATAAGGACATGTATAATTGTCTGTTGGCCTCTTGGGGACAACACGTTATATACTATTTACATATGGACGACAGTATGGGACCTGAAAATTTCGGCATACCCACCAGACCGAATTTCAAACCCGGAGGAATTCTTCCCAGAGTGGAGAAGTTCGGGGGGGGAGGGAGTGGACCGGAAAATGATAAAAAAATTGAAGAATGGTCGAAAAGAGTAGAGTCTTTTACAATAGAAGACTGGGATAAGGGAAGAAAATTTAACAAGAGTCATGAAAGCAAGGATTGGTACGATATCGTATTCGGGAACGGAAAACTGAATGATTCAGGAAAATATGGCAATGCGGCCGAATTTCATACCAGAGAAAAGTCAACATTACTTTTGGTGCCGTTGAGTGCGGAACCAGTAAGACAAGAAGCCCTGGAAAACCATGAAAGGCTGGCGGTCGCCGTCTGTATTAACTATCCCGGTGAGGAAAAAGGCAAAAACGGGAGGTGGGGTAGTTGGACGTCAGTTTTTATCATGCGTCCGGAAGAAGCCTTGCAATTTGCGAGGGAGACAGTTTCCGATCCGACATTGCCTTATAGACTAGTTGAGAAATTAAACGACGGGCCACTCCAAGGTATTGATTTGTTGCCCGGAGAAAGAGTGGAAATTTTGGCGAACAAATTGCTTGGAGGCAAGATAGATGTAAATACACCCAGTAAGGAGTTCCCTTCAGATTTCAAGCCCGGAGCATTGATCGAGCAGATACAGGAGCCGCAGGAGCTCGCCTGGCCGGAGGAGCCGAAACCCGAAGCAGAAGATACCAAACCGGTAAAGGTGCAATCCGGACTGCCAGGAGAGGGGAGCGGGCAGAAGCCGCCGAAAGAGCCGCCTACGACACCTCCACCACCAGAGGCAGAAGGGCCAGAGCATGAAGGTGAAGATGAGGATAAGGAGGAAAGAGATGAGAGAGGTTTTTGGGAAAGATTACGGGAGGTGGCCGGACCTGTTTTGGCCGGTGTGGGAGCGGGTGAGTTGTTAGAAACCGTAGTCGAGGCGGCAAGATATTATCCCGAAGCGAGAAGCGCTGCCCGGGTGATTAGCGGTTTGAGGGGAAGAAAAGATAAGGGCGCTTCCAAAGATGAAATGAAGGATGCTTTCAGGGAAGTTTTGCGGGAGCGCGATGAGGAAGAAAGAAAAAGATCTCAGGAAGCGGCGGGAGGGGGCGGGAGGCCGCCGGAGCCGCCAGTACCACCAGTACTATCAACAGAAACACCGCCGCCGCCGCCAAGTCCGGAGGAACCGGAAGGGGGAGAACGAAAAGAAGTCTCCTGGCAGGGGAGACCTTGGAGCAGGATTTATGCAGATTTAAAAAGTGCTATGGATCAGGAGTTGGATATAAGAGACCCTGTTGTACAAGGTTTATTAAAAGAAAAATATGACCTGATAGAAAATGCAAGAGCAGATACTTTTCTCAGTCCCTTATGGGAAATACAGGCAAGAATTGATAGGATTTATGTTTCAAACCCCAACGAATTAACTGAAGTTTCTGCACGGTGGAGAGAGATGGAAACAGAAATTGGTCAAATTAATGCCTCAGACCTTGAGAGAGACGCTGTTATGGGAATGAGCCAACAACAAATAAAAGAATTCAAAAGACTTTACGGAGGTCTTTTTGATGCTGTAAAGAACACTCTTTCCAGGGAGTGGCAAATGAGAGATATGGCTGCGAGAGGAATATTCACTTCCCAAGACGGGGAAAGGTATATGGGACACGACAAAAAACAGAAGATATTGGGTTTTACTGAATTTATACCCTCGCATTTGCAAGAAGTTGGAAGATGGTATGAGAACGTAATGGAACCGGAGAGGATCAGAAGAGGGAGGGAAGTGTTGGGCTTGGTGCAACAGCAGGCGCAGGCAGAAGAAGCCAGGACAAGGGCGGAAAGTGCCACAGAGAACGGGGTGGTGGGACATTACGAAGGGCGACCTGTTGTTGAAGAAAAAGCCAAAGTGAGGGGATATTTTGGGGAAGATTTTATCCGGGATCATGAGTTGCCCCAATATGTATTGTTGGAAAAGTTAACATATTTAAAAAAGGTAGATATGGAGACAATGTTATTTAAATTGTACAAAGGTCAGCCTTCAGAGGGTTTTGATATTGACAGTATTACGCGCGGCATGCTGGCTGAAGCCGGGGAACGGGAAGGCCGGGAATTATCAGAATTAGAAAAAGGTGAGATAACCGCCAAGGCCGCAGATATCTTTAATAACTTTATGTATGGGATCTATCCGATGATGTCTCTGAATCTTCTGGAATCAAACCATACTTTAAGGACGTGGGTAGGGCCGGAAGGGCAAGGTGGAACATTGTATAAAGTTCAGCCAAATATGAGATGGATCGCACAAGAGTTGAAAAAAGACAGACAGGCAGTAAAGGCATTGAGGGTATGGATAGCATTGGGTGGAACTGATCAGCAAGACTATAGAAAAATACCAGAAACAACACCAGAGGAAAGAGAGATAACAGACAAGCATTTCACAAGATTTAAAGAGATGATGATGGTTAAGGAGTACGATAAGATCGGCAAGAATGAGGTCATGTCCCATGATTTAGCAAAAAGAGAAATGGACCAAGTGGCACAAGAGTTGGAGGCTCTGGGGATTGGCAAGGCTATTGTGGCCCTGACAAGAGAGATGGCTAATTTTATAGTGTGGACTCCTGAGTCTGTTGATGCAAGAAAACAAATTGCAAAGTTTGAAAAAGATTTATTACGGGGAGACACAAAGGCCCCAGTGCCTCCTGTTAGAAGAACAATGTATGCCAAAGGGCCAACTTTTGATATGTATTTAGCAAAATACGGGGTGGAGGGAATGTTGGATCAGTTTGTAACCTGGACCCACTCTAAGGACTGGTTGATGCTGACTTATGATGGCATGCAAAGCTTGATAAAAAATTTGCAGATTATGGATGATATGAAAAAAGGGAATGATGCGTATCCAAATCTTGCAGGCAGAAGAAAGGCGCTTAATGAAATAATTGATAAGATGATGGTGCATAAGGAGTTTACTCCTGTTGATGAGCAAACAGCTTTAAGATGGAGAAAGATGCCTTTGTATGGAGGAACGGGAGAGGCGGCTGCAGGAAAGAGATTTGCGACCTGGGATGTGCCGGGGCAGGTGGGAGATGCCTTCGGAGGTGAAATCGAGGCAGTCAAAAACGTGGGGAGATTTGTAAAAGGTATCTTTAAGAAATAGTAACAACTTACCGCCTCTGCATCTGTCCTGAAATTGTTTGTTGAACTCCACCTTTAACTTGTTGGACCCAATTGCCCGTGCTCGCCCCAATCTCCAAGTTAGATTTACCCCTCGCTGCAAACATACCACCTACAGGTCCGGAGATTGGACCCAATCCTTCACCGAGGGCGGTGCCGTATTTGAAGGCGGGGGCTTTGATGGCATCGCGGACCATATCCGCTGCTTTGGGCATGAGGGCTAAGATAGCGTAGCCGATAGCCAGGTTGAAAATAAAATCTCCGGTACTGAACAGGGGTAGATGAGGCAACTCACCTGCGATATTGCCGGATCCAGTAGCGCCGATAAGATCAGCGATGAAAGCATAGATCTGAGCCAGCAGGGGGACCTGATTGGCGAAGGATACAAGTAAATCTTGAATATTCCAGAAAAGGGTGGAAAAAATGAACATTATAGGAATGACTACGAAGACAGATGCATGGGCAATAAGGTTTTTGAACCAGGATGAAAAACCCTGATTATTGGGCAGCAAACCGAGCATGATCTGCCAGGGGCCGAGAATGATGAGGAACATGAGGGTGATATAGGTCTTAAGCAGCAGCCACCAGACCTTGAAAATCAAAAATAGAATAATAATGGTCATAACGGCAGTGAAAAGAGGGCCTAATATGGGTACTGCAATACCAAAAGCCATCCAGACCATAAGGTAATAGAAAAAGAAATTAGTAATCGGACCAGTAACTTGGGAGATAGCCAAGGGGGCATTGATGACAGAACCGAAACTGGAGATAAGAAGACTGATCACAACATAAATCAGGTCCAGCACAAAGCCAGCAATGGCATATGAGAAAGTGACCAGGAGAAGGGTGATGATAATGCGGGGGATCATCATCTGGACAGTGACAGCTGTCTGGGGGTTTACCTTGACGCGGAACATGATCATGAAACCGGCAGCCAGAAGAAAGACGACCATGATCAGATATACCACATTGCGGGAGGCGGACCACAATACGCGCAGAGGTTCAAGAGATGTATAGCCAAACCCCTGGGCATGGGCGGGGGAGACAACGCTGAATTTGGCCAATGTGGAGCGGGTAATGTCCATGCCGGAAGCAGGCTGGCGCTCATACATTTGGGTTATATTACCCATCAGTAAGCCGGGGATTCCAAGCTTGGCAAAATCCTTAAACTCGATTCTCTCTCCGGATCCAAACATCCCCCTGAGAATATCGAAAGGACTATCAAGGTAAAAGAGGTTAAAAGGGAATACCTGGGCGGTTATGGAGTTAATTATCCAATTGACCTGGGCGAAGGTGTACCTTTCGCCAAAGATTTCATCCTCCGGGGCATCATATACTTTTTCCAGAAACTGACAGGTGCCGGGATTATACCAAGGGCCGTCAATTAATTCCTGGGTGATGAAGCTGCCCAGAAAAGGGATAGCCTGAAGGGTGGAGTACGGGAGGCAGGCTAACCCGCCGACGGCGCGAGCGGAGACAGGGGGAAATGCGGCAAAGACGGATATTAATACAGAAAGCGCAATGAGGGAGGTAGTGAGTTTTTTAAATATCATGAACAGGTGGTTATATACTTAATATACTATAGCAAGCGTCAAGGAATGGTCAATGAGCACCGGGCGATATTTAAAGTCCGCCTTTGGTAGCAATATGAATTTTGAGTCCCGCCTTCGAGGGCGCAGGGAGGGCGGACTACACAGTAGCCGCAGGTTTGCTCGGCTTCGCAGTAACCCAGATACTGGCGGGCGGCAGTAACAATGCGTGCATCTGACCAGTTTGAGCAGGATCCGGCAGGCCCCTGGGCTGTAAGCAGAGTTTGTCCGGCGCATTTGGGTGGATCGTAAGAGCCGGCGCCGCCGCTTTCCAGACTGATTTTTTTGGCAGCGGCGAAAGTGGCATCTACCAGATTGCAGGGGGTGGCAGTGCGGCCGTCCGATATACCGGATTCTTCAGCAGCATTTGCAAAAGAAGTCCAGTAGGTAGGGATCCATTGCCAGGGACCGACGGCGGTATAACCATTGGGATCGTAATTACAGTTGGGGACGGCACAATTGGGGCCGCTGGCATCCAATACCATCTGGTCATTCCAGGCCCATCGGGGTTCGAAGCCGCCTTCGTTGTAAAAAATTCCGGCAAGGACACCTACGGGGACATTGTAAGCCGCAGCAGCGGATTCGAAAATCTGGCGCATATAATCCGACGGCCAATTGATCGTGCCGCCGCAGGTGTTGCAGGCGCCCGAGGACGGGGGAAGCGCGGGGAATTCGGTGTTGTTGCAGCTGCCGGCCACCGGCACGGAGGCGACAAGAGAGCGGGGGCGGAAGATGCGCTGGAGGTTGAGGTTTTCATTGATAACGCCTCCCAAGATATGGTTGGCGAGACTACCCAGCCGGCCGAAGAAAATTTCGGGAGGGCCTGCCTTGTCCCCGGCGGAAGCCCTGGCGTTATTAAGCGTGGAAGAGGAAATGCCATAATCAACCTGGGTGGAGCCGGGAATAGTGCGCGTCAAGTCTTTTTCTCCCTGGAGCCAGTCCACTTCGTCTCCCAGTTCTTCAGGCCGCTGGGGGAGAAGACGGCGCATGAGGGACAATTCCCCAACTACCAAGGTGTCGTAAACTTTTTCCACCATGGGGGTCTTGACATAAGTGGCGACGCGGGCTTCGGATTTGAGTTCGACGGTGGGGTAGGGGGGGCAGGTCGCGACATCTTCCTCGCCTCCGACCCAATAACACCCTTCGAATGCGGAGTGGGCAACGCATTCGCCGGCGGAATCGTAACTACGACAGGTGAGAACCGGGCCGTCGCAGTAATCGGGCTCGGGCGGCTCGGCTTTACAAGCGGACCCGTCACAACAGCGTTCTAGGTAGAGACAGTTTTTCTTTTCAGGAATACAATTGGGAGGAAACTCGGACACTTCGGGAGTATAACGGAACATCTGGTTGTATTTGAGAGTGGCTCTAAGGGGATTGGGGGAGGTGGAAGTATCAGACAGCGGTGCAGAACCCAGGAGGGTATCACCCTGGTTGGTGCGGACTTGCTTAATCTCGCAGGTGATATCCGGGTTGGGATATAGTGGAGGCGGGGCGGGAGCAGCAGGAATAATTTCAGTATTGCGGGTATTAAGACCGGTGCGATAATCAGGGCGATAGACAGGAGTGGAATCTTCGATGCCCTGATGTTCCGTGATCCTTTGGGTAATCAAGCTGCGGCTGGACGGATCCAGAGATTCCGGGTAAGGGCGGGAAATGCTGACCAGCACATCGGAAAGAGCGTTGACATTACGCAAATGGGGATAGTAAAGGCGGGAATCGGCCGTGGGATCGGCGCCAAGGGTCAGACTCATGGAGCCGGGAATGATGGTACCGTCGATCTCCGGGGAGGCCGGCTGCTGGGCGGGCACCAATCCAATAGTCAATTCCCCAGTGATGTCCTCCAGGGAAGAAAAAGGAGTCTGAAGGATAGGAATTCTGAAGTCTACGGGGATGAAGTCCAGAGTACTTAAGCGGAAATGCTCACTAACACGGTAATTATGGTAATCTGTTCCCCATGGACCCTCGATAACAGCTTCTTTTATTTTTCCCTGCAGCTGATCAGAAAGAAGTTTTTTCAAGGGGCCAGAGTAGTTAATCAACCGGTTCATGTCGTCGACACTGTCAACGTTTAAGGGAATCTGCTCGGACTGCTGGACGGTGCCGTTTAGATACCAACTGAGATAATGGTTGACCTTCTCCGAGTCCGTCATGGGTTTCTGGGTATTGCCCATAATAGGAAATTCGGCACGGGAGAGGTCGATGGCAAGATCGACCGTAATTTCCCGGATTTCGCAGACCTCGGCACTGCCCATACTGCAGCGGTAAGTGGTGCCGACGGTGGGATTTGCCGGGAGCAGGGGAAGACGGGGGACGTCTACCACGTCCACAAAAGTGGAGGTGCCTTCGGCATTGAAGCTGTTGCCGCAGGAAAAAGTGAGATACTTCCGATCGTCCACTTTTTTGGCTTCAGGAATCTTTTTGGGAATCAAAGGATCGCAGGGGGAACCGGGATAGGGGCGCAGGGGGTGGAATTCGGGGTCTTCAACCTGAGGACAGTCCCGGATGTTTTGGATATATTTCAGCGGAATAAACGTCGGCAGGGGGTGGCGGGTGGGGGTAGGGGTAATGGCGGCGGAAACAGGACAAGGCCCCACACAAATTCCCAGATGGTTGGAAACGGGCCTTTCCGCGCCGTCTGAGGGAATGTTGACAATACCTTTACCGGCAACAACCATGGTACTACTGCCCCCGCCGTCCATATTGATGGCATCTACTGCCCCGCAGGACTGCATCATGTAAGCAAGTTCCGGTAGAGTAACGCCGATACTGTGACCAGGCTGGCGGCCGTCCACCACCATCATTATCAACTGATTATCATCCGTGACACCAATGGCGGTCCGGGGATGGACGTCTGAGCAGTGCTCGGGTTTGAGACAGGTGGTGTATTTGGGGTGGAGGCTGCCGTTTATCAGCAGGGTATGGGAGCCGGAAAGCGCGTGCCAGATATTTTTGGGTTTGGGACCGAAGAAAGTAAACTTTTTTTCAGGAGATATGAAAAAAGACGGCTCAGCAGATACTGCTGAGTAAATATCACCGGCGGAGGCCGCCAGTCCCTTGGGATCAGTGGGAGATAGAGATTCGTCCCCGTTGACTGCGACCTCGAGTCCATAATTGGCAAAAAACTGGGAAGTGGTGGTGCCCAGACCCGTGCGGGGAGTGACCATGGCATCGTTACCCGCATAATTCATATCCACCCGGGTGATATACCAGGCTATTTCCCGGGGGGTGGTGGTTTTCCCCGAACCGTAAATCATTCCGACTTGGAAGGGGGTTAAATTTGTGCAGGTGAAACCCGGAGGAGGGGCGGCGGAGGCCGGAGACGGGAAGCGATAAAGAAATAAAGCGATAAAGAATATAGCTGCAATATACAGGCGGCGCATTAATTACAATTGTAGCAGAGGCAGGCCACCTGTCAGCAAGGAGTGATGCAGATATTGAAGAGACGAAAATTATATCCCAGAAAACTGCCAAGGAGATTTAAGATGATCCAGGAGGAAAGTGAGATAACCAGGCCGATAATGGCATAAGTGAGGGTGCGCGACGCGCGGGCGGTAGCCTCTTTGTCTCCTCCGGCGGAAAAATACTGGAAACCACCAAACAGAAACATCAACATGGAGGCTGCTCCGGCCAGAGTGAGGACAGAGATAAGTACAGACTTATAAACAACGGTGCCCAGATTGGCAATAGTTGCAGGATCACCAGCTGCCGCCAGGATGCTTGCCGGCAAAAACAGGAATAATAAGAGAGATAAAAACAGTAAGATCATAGCCTCCAACACGGCTACCCCCGTGACCGGGGGTAACCTGATAATCGTCTACCAGCAACTCCCAAAAGAAAATTAGAGCGGCTGCAGGTTAAGGCGGATTATATCGATGTTGAACAGAGCCTGGAGGATAAAGATCAAGGCGTAAGCCGAAAAGACAACTGCCAAACCGATAAGGGCGTTGGTGATCCGTTTTCTGGCTTTTTCCGTACCCTCTTTATCGCCTCCGGCCAGGATCCACTGGATACCACCCACAAGCAGAAAGATAAAGGAAATGATACCGGACACGCCCAACAATAAGTTAATGGCGCCGGCAACATAGTTTGAAGGTTTCAGGTTGGAAATTGTGGGGTATGTATTGGATGTGATAATTACAGTATCCGGTGTGATAGCCAAAGCTTTCCCGGGAAGCACTGCAGCTAAACCTAAAGCAGCGGCGAGATATTTTTTAAATCGAGTCATCAGTGATGTCACCTCCTTCCGAACGTTATATTATAACATTAAAGCTTTTGAGCAGGTGAAAGCAAGGGGTAATTTGCGCAATCAAATAGGCTTAAGATTGACCCCGATGGTTTGAATATTGAACAATACCCGGATGATGTATATCAGAGCATATGCCGAAAATACAACAGACAATCCAATAAGAGCGTGAGTGATTCTCTTCCTGGCCTTTTCGACACCTTCCTTATCCCCGCCGGAGGAAATCCATTGGATACCTCCCCAAAGAAGATAAAGAAAAGCCACGACCCCGGATGCACCGAGAAAAATATTTATAAAACCGGTCACCAGGCGGGAAGGAACAAGATTTTGGACAGTTTTATAAGGGGAGGCGGGGTCGATGATATTGATGTCGGCAGCGGAAACAGGAGCGGAAGACATCAGGAGGCAGAGAAAAACGACGGAGAGAAACAATTTTTTCATAATCAGGGGCGGGGGATATTAAAGGTGCGGATGGAAAGACCAAAGATTGTTTCCACTATATACAACAGAGCAAAAATTGAAAAAATAACTATGATTCCAGTAAAAGCATTAGTCAGACGTTTTTGGGCTTTCTGGACCGATTCCTTGTCCCCTCCGGATGTGATGTATTCATAACCGCCCCGAAGAAGATTGGCAAAAAAATATATTCCAGCCGCGCCCAAGGCGAAGTTGATGATGTTTCTTAAAAAAATCTGAAGGGCATTGGTACTGTTTTGGACCAGGATGTTTCCTATCTTGCGGTTGAGGACGGGATTGACAATCTGGGCAAGGGGAGAGGAAATCATGGTTTTAACAAGGCTAATATAATTTCAATGTTTAAAATATTCAATCCCAGGAACAAACCAATAATTCCTATGAAGGTATAGGCGGCGACGACGATAAACAAACCCATTATGGAATTAGTAATTTTTTTTTGGGCCAACTGAAGCTGTTGTTTGTCTCCACCAGCCGAGATCCAGTTGTAACCGGCGATAAAGATCTGAATTATGAACCATAAACCGGCAGCCAGAGTCAAAAGACCGATGATATTGGAAAAAAAACGGGCGATCCGGGTAAAAATAGTGGAAGGAGTCTCATTAAGGGTATCACCCAACTTACCAATACCCCCGATTCTGCCTATATTGATTGGAGTAGAAGCTAATAATTTGAACATGGTATTAAAGTCAGGGTGCAAAGATACTAGGGGAGATAAGAGCGTAGATGTCCCCGAATACAACCCACCCTATCAACATGGCCAACGTAAACGAACCGGCGACAATAACCAACCCCATAAAGGACTGCCAAATCTTTTCCCAGGCCTTGGCGATATTTTTGGGTTCACCTCCCGCATTCAAGTATTGGAATCCGGCGAGAATTATATTAATAAATGAATAAAGCCCAGCCATTACGACGGCGAGCTTTACGATGTTGCTTATCAATACGATCAAACCCTGGCCATATGCACCAGTATATTTACCTGGGGCAAGGTCTGCGAATGGATTGCGGACGGTTCCGAATATGCCGAACATGGGTTTTTAAGTTACATTGGGGTTGATAAAATTGACCCCGGTAATAGTTGAGATTATCTGGAGTATAAAATAGCCGGAGACGACAAGCAAGAAGCCGATGAAGGCGTAGGTAATACTGCCTTTTATCCTGGCGATATCCTGAGGGGATTTGTTTTGACCGGCGCTGATGATCAACTGAAAACCATAATAAATAATCATGAGAAAGAAAACTACACCGGCGACAACGATGATGTTTGGGAGGAGCCGGGAGACCAGAGAACCTACATTATTTCCAACCACAGCGGCATTTGTATGACGATTGAAAAAAGAGCCGGGGATATTTACAAACTGGGCGAGGGTAAACAGGGAAATCATATGATATCTATACCCAGCATAACCTCCATAATCTGGCCGATAAAAAACGTGGATAAGACTACCAGGAGACCAATGGCGGCGTTTTGCATCTGCTTCTGGGCCAGCTGGATTTTACCCGGATCACCCAGGCTGGTGAGGTAATTGTAGCCTGCCTGGACGAACCGAAGAAAGAAATACAAACCTGAAAAACCGACAGCAAAGAGAAGGATGCGGCTTAACAAATTGCCCAGCAGAGTGGAATAGCTGGGGAATTTTGACCCCGGGACAGTAACTCCGGTGATTTGAGCAAGATATTGGTTAGACAAGGAAGCCAAGGCCAACAAGATCTAATATACTGACACCGATAAAATTGAGAAGGACCACACCCAAGGCAATGAGAAGCACCGCCTGAATGACAGTGGTAATCAATTCCTGCCCGGCCTTGACCCGCTTGGGGTCACCCCCGGCGGTAGTAATGGTAATGCCGCCGAAAACCAGCATCACAAAAGCAACAGCTCCCGCCAGGCCGATACCCCAACGGAAGACCAGGGTAACCAGGGACTTGGCATTGGTAGCCGGGAGACAACCGAGAGCTGTCCGGACACCTGAGGAGGGGTTGCCGGGGGTACAAAAAGCTTCGTTGGGGGCGATCGTGGTGGCGGGGGTAGGAAGCGTTACCACGGCCATGAGGGATTCACATAATTCCGCGCCCAAGGCAGCCTGGACGGTATGCGGACCGGCAGTATTACAGGTGATAGCTTTGGGGCCGAAACCTGAAGCATTGGTGGTAATTGTAAACGTACTGGGCGTGCAGTCGGCCGGCTGGATAATGACTGTATAGGTCTTAAACGGCTGGCCGCCGGTCAAAGTAATGTTTCCTGCCACACCTACCTGCATCGGCGGAGTGGAGAGGGTGCAGGCAGATGCGGAAGATGCAGAAAAAGATTGCACTAAGAAAAAGACAAAAAGAAAGGATACGGAGGAGAGCAGAAAAGGGATTTTCTGTTTCATAAATCCAGTTTAGCATACGCCATATATAATAATAAGGATGAGGAGATTACTGCCCGGCTTATTATTATTTACGGCGATTATGGCAACGGCGGGGAGGTGGGCTCAAGTATCCGCGGAGGAGTGTGATAACCCCGGTGCGCTGTCCGACTCGGTGAAAATCCAACAGTGTATCGGGAAGTACAATGGAATACTGGACGCTATCGCCAAGGCTAATTCAAACAACCAGGAGGAGCTAAACCGGCTCAAATCCCAAGTTTTAAATCTCAAATCCCAAATCAATTCCCTGGACAAGAGGCTGACGGAGTTGTCCGGCGATATTTTTGACAGGGAAGTGAAAGTGGGCGTACAGCAGGAACTGCTGGCTGCGAGAGTGAGAACTCATTACATCAGAAAAAGAGAAGACGCGGGGATGCTGATATTTTTCTCCTCCAATTCGGGCGGGGAATTTTTCCGGGACCTGGCTTACCGGGAAAAACTGGCACACAACGATCAGGAAATTATCAAGGTGGTGGCGGGAGAGATTAACAAACTGAATACCCAGGCGGAAAACATGAAGCGGCAAAAAGAGAGTACCGCGGCACTTAAGGTGCGGGTGGATAAACAGGCGGGATTTTTGGAAGGGGAAGTAAAGAAAGCCAGCGCTTACGTAAGCGACCTGGGGGGAAAGATTGCCGCCTTGACGGCACGGCAGCAAGCACTATTGGCCGAAAAAACCGGGACTTATGCCACGTCTGTGGGAGACGTCCCGCTGGCGGATGACCCAGCTGCCAGGCCGGACTACAACCCCGGTTTTTCACCCGCATTTGCCATGTTTTCCTTCGGGGCGCCGCACTTTAAGGGGATGAGCCAGTACGGAGCATTCGGAAGGGCTAAAAACGGGCAAAATTACCGGCAAATTTTGGAAGCATATTACGGCAATGTGGAGATCCGGAAAGTAAACGTGCCTTCCGTCATCAACACGTCTGCCGGGACACTGGCGTTTGAGGGAAATTACATGAAGGGAATTGCCGAAATGCCGACAGTGTGGGCAGACCGGGGGGGATATGAAGCTCTGAAAGCCCAGGCGGTAGCGGCTAGGTCTTACGCCCTGGCATATGTGGGGTGGAGGATAAACAACCAGAATGCAGGAGGGAGGATATGCACTACCGAATCCTGCCAAGTGTACAACAGCGGCAAAGCGGGAAGCCCGGGGCGATGGGGAGATGCGGTACGGGAGACGGAAGCAGAGATTCTGGTGAGCCGGAGTTCGGGGGAGGTGGTCAATGCCTGGTATGCCAGCACATCGGGCGGATACCAGGAAAGCTATTCGGCACTCGGGCACACTACCCCGGGATTTTGGGATACAACTTCTGACTGGACGAGGTGGGCGGACGGAGCGTGGGAAAAGAAGGGAGAGTCACCCTGGTTTTATAAAGGATGGTACAAATCCCGATCCGGGAAGACTTGCGGCAGAAGCCACCCGTGGCTTACGCAAGCGGAATTTGCGGATATAGTAAACGCGGCGATTGTGGTAGCCGGCGGGGGAGACATGTCCGGAATTTTCCCTGAAGACGTAAGAAGCTGCTGGGGGGATAACGACAGCCCGTGGAGTAAGGAACAGATGGCGTCGGCAGCTGACAGCCACGGGGGAAGGGTGACGAGCGTATCTTCCGTGCGCGTGGAACACGGGAGCAACGGGATCACCAGCAGAGTAGTTTTTTCGACAAACAGGGGAGAGGTGCCGATTCCGGGAGTGAATTTTTACAAGGCGTTTAACCTGAGGGCGCCCGGAGCACTGGCCTTAAAAAGCCAGTTGTTTAATATTGAGAAGAAGTAGAGTTTATTATGGGATGATATAATCGGGGGGATGAGGAAAGAGGACTTGGAATTATTAGGGTTTAATTTTCGGGAAGCCGAAAAAAGGTTAAAACAACGGCTAACTCTGAAGGAGCAGGAAGAGCGAGAAGAAATTAGGCAAGAAAAAGACAAAGAAAAGAAAATTAAAGAAAACATTCCAATTATTAAGAAAGAGCTTTTTGATGTGATAAGAGCTGTCAATGTGCACGTTTTTCAAGGCAGTGGGAGAATTGAAGGGTGGAAAAGATTTAAAAAGCGCTGGAAAACGGTCACTCCGGGATATATAGATGCGGGAATTGGCTATGAACCCGAGAAAACCGAGTACCATATGCGAAATTCAGAGGGTTTGGTTTTGTCGGTCAGGGGCAGATATAGCTATGAATTTTCTTTAATCTATGGTAGTGGAGTGGATAAATATAGTTATCCTAAGTTTTCAGATAATTTAATGATATTAAGAGGAAAAGCGTTCTCAATATATTTGAGTGAAGATTGGGAAGAAATTGTAAATATAGCCAAGCAGGATTTGATTGATGATATAAAAAAAACGACGGAGGAATAGTCTCGTTAATGATTAGCCCGCAGATGAGTTAATAAGCCCGATTAAGACTGATATAATTGGGGCATGCCAGAGGTGTATAAATCCAGCGGGGGAGGCCAGCCTGCGCCAAAAACAAACCAGGTACAGGAACCAGTAGCCGAACAAGCACCACAAGCACAGTCAGCAGAGATGACACCGGCGCAGGAGGCAAGACATATCATTGATGATGTATTGAGAAAAACGGGGGAGCACAAAAGGCAGGCAATGGCGGGGGCGTACATCGTAAAGCCGGAGAAGAGATTTGTAAACGAGCAGGAAGATGAAGAAGTGGTGCTGCTTTTGCGTGCGCATCCGATCACCAATATCAAATGGATAATGACTGCCGTCCTGATGCTGATACTGCCGGGTGTTTTGGAAGTTACGGGGGCGTTTGCCATGGTACCGGGAAACCTTTTTTTTGCAGGCAAACTGATGTGGTACCTGGTAACTTTGGGGTTTGCTTTTGAGAAGTTTTTAAACTGGTATTATTCGGTGTTTATTATTACCAACGAGCGGATGGTGGATATCGACTTTGTCAATCTGCTGTACCGGGTGGTGTCTTACGCAAACCTAAACCACATTGAAGAGCCGACGATGGCTGTGGGGGGAATACTGCGCTCGATGTTCCGCTACGGCGATGTGCATGTGTCCACTGCGGCGGAAAAGTCTACACTGGAGGCTTTGGCTGTCCCTTACCCCGACAAAGTAGTCAATATTATTTCCCAATTGTCCGAAGAACTGGAAAAAAGGAGGGAGCGGGGTGAATAACGAATTAATCGGAGTGCAATTACTCAAAAGCTTTATGGGGGTAAGCCCCTGGATGGTAGTGAAAGCGTTTATGATCGTAGGGTTGATACTCTACATGGTGTTTGCCCTGGTAATAGTAAAACAGGTGGGGATTATGACCGAGTCGGTGGAGGCCGACGCCAACGGAGTGGTTAAACTGCTGGCATGGGCGCATCTATTGATGACTATCGGGGTGATAGTCTTGCTGATTTTGATATGAAGCTGGGACAAGCTGTGGTATTCTTGATTCAGGGAGGAGGCAGACAAAACACGAAGGGAGAAAACTCTGATTTATGTTTACGGCACAGACAGGTAAAATTATCGGCATACCGGGAAAACAGCGAGGTCTGGTGCACGAGTTTGCCGTGGACGATGAAGAGAGACTGAAACAAAAGGGTAAACTAATAGTGGCAGCAAGCCTGGGCGGGGAAGGGGTGGCAGCAGCGGAAGCAGGCCGGGAGCTTCTGACCAGAATTTACGAGTTGTATTACGGCCGGGAGGGAGAAATTTTGGCCGGATTGAAATCAGCAGTAGAGAATACAGCGCAGGAGACGGGTGACGCAGAAATCGGGGCGGGGGTAGTGGCGGGTGAAGCAATATATCTGGCAATTACCAACGGGATGGGAATATGGGTAAGCCTGGGAGCCAACGGCGGGTGGATACAAAAACCGTGGGGCACAGATGGAGAGAGAGGCGTCAAAAGTTTCAGCGCTTGGGCCAGGGAGGGGCAGATGATTGTCCTGGGCAACAGTTTTTTCTGGGAAAATCTGCCGGAGGGGGTTTTGAAGGCAGCGGTGGAAAGCGGAGCCGGGGATACGCAAGCGATTGCGGAAACACTGGGAGCAGTGGAAAGAGGGGGAGGCAAAGGTGGGGAAGCGGGAGCAATTATTAGAATTTATAATTTGAAATCCTTTACCGACGTCGGGGAAAAAGCGGGGGAAGAAATGAAGGCGCAACCGGTGGAACAGAAAAGAAAAATTATTATCAGGGGAAGGGAAACAGCAGCAGACAGGATCGGCAGCTGGGCCGGACGGATAAAACAAAGGATCATCCCCGGGTCGAGAACGATTTATGTGGGGCAGGCAGAGAAAACATCCGGAAGAAAAAAAGCTGCTGCTGCGGGAATTGTATTTCTGGTACTGACCCTGATATTGGGGGCGGCGGGCAAATGGAGAAGTGAAAAAATAGAAGCCAGGCAGAGTGAAACCGGCCAAAAAATCGAAGCCGTAATAACAAAGTTTAATGAAGCGAAAGCCCTGGTAGGACTGAACGACACCAGAAGCAGGCAAATTCTGACAGAGTTGAAGGGGGACCTGGAAATGCTGGCGGGAAAAGGGGTAAAAGACTCCCGAATCGCGGCTGTGGGAGAAGAATATTCCCGGGTGCTGGGGGCGGCATCCGGAGTAATACAAGTTAATTTGCGGGAAGTGACAGACTTGTCGCTGTTACGTGCAGAGATGACCGGAAAGAAAATCGAATTCAGCGAAGGCAAACTACTGATATTGGATGACAAACAAGAAAGACTGGCGGAGATAAATCCCGTTTCAGGTGCAGGAAAGATAGTCGGCGGAAGCGAGCAGCTCGGAGGCGGCAAACTGCTGGCGGCGTACCCCGGAAGAGGAGCGGTGTGGGCTCAAGACAAGGGAATAATCGAATGTTCAATGACCAGTGTTCAATGTTCAACAAAAATAGAAAAAGATGGGGAGTGGGGGGAAGTGCATGATATGGAGATGTTCGGGGGCAACATATATCTGCTGGCGGAAAAGGACGGGGTCAACAAGATATGGAGATATCCCGCGGCGGGAGAGGGTTACGGGAAGAAACAGGATTGGATAGAAGAGGACAGTTTGAGCCTAAGTTCCGGCCTGGGCAACATGGCGATAGATGGGAGCATATGGGGAATCGGTAAGGGTAACCTGGCGAAGTTTATCCAAGGAGCGGGAGAGACGGTAATGGTAACCGGACTGGAGGCGGAGTGGGGAGAGAGAGCAGTTCTGGAAACAAACGAAGAGACAGAAAAACTGTATATCCTGGATCAGGATAACGGCCGGATCATTATCCTTAAAAAGAACGGTGAATACGAAAAACAGCTGGAGGCCGAAGAATTCAGGAACGCCATTGATATTGCCCTCGACTCTGAAAAGGGAAAAATATACGTGACGGGAGGAAGTAAAATATTTGAGATATCCATATGAAAGTAATTAATAAAAAAGCACAGTTTGATTATGAACTTTCCGACAGAGTAGAGGCGGGAGTGGTGCTCACAGGGGCTGAGGCCAAAGCGGCACGGGCGGGACATGTCAAATTGGACGGAGCGCATATTAAAATAGATGCAAAAACCGAAGCATATGTGGTGAACATGCATATATTCCCTTATAAGTTCGCATCGGACGAGGGATACGAACCTGACAGGTCAAGAAAGCTGCTCATTCACATGGAAGAGCTGACCATACTCCTGAGCAAGATGAAACAGGGGAGGATGACCTTGGTACCGACCGCTCTATATACCCGAGGACCAAGGGTTAAGCTTGAAATAGCGCTAGCCCGAGGAAAACGGAAGTACGAGAAGAGAGAAAAAGTCCAAAAGAGGGATGAAGCCAGGGATACGGAAAGGGAATGGAGAAACAAGAGGTAAAAGGTTAGACCAGACGTTTGTTACGAAAGGCAAAACCAAAATAAGTTTTTAGGTATTTTTCAAAATCCAAGGCTTTCTTTTTGGAAACAAATGCCGAGTAATATATGAGTTTAACAGGCCTAGAGTTTCTTGTTTGGGCCACAAGTCCTTTTTGGTGTTCTTCTATACGGTGTTTAAGATCAGAAGAGAAACCGGTGTAATAAGTATTATTTGATAGTAACAGAATATAAGAATAATACACAGAAATAGTATAAAGTACGCCCCACTTCGCCTGAAGGCTTCGTTTGGGACACTCTTCGCTTACTCTACCCGGAAGATTATTTGCGTGAAATGTGGCTGTGCCACTTCGTAGCCCCTACGTATGAAGTAGGGGCGAAGAGTGGAGATGGAGGGAGTTGAACCCTCATCTGAATTGGTTTTGGAATCCGGTTGGTTACAAGCTTTACCCCGCCTTACGGCGAGGGGGGTCGATTAATTTAATCTTTTCCACAGCTGCGGGCTTAATCGGGGGCACCATCAGGCTGGGAGCACTCCGAGGGTATTCGCCTCAAATTGTTTCGGAGAGACAAAGTGAGACGCCTTTCGTCCCGGCTTAAGCGTTATAGGCGTATACGGGGCGAACGGACATGAAGGGGTTTATCTTTGCGAGAAAACCCTCCATGCGTGTCTTCATAGTGTTGACACTTAGGATTTGAACCTGTTTTACGAGTGGTGTTCAAACTCGGCTTGCCGAATTTTCAAGGTACCAGTTCATCGATTCCCGGCATCCCCGGACAGTGTGTATTATACCACACTGCAGGCTGAATTTTAAAACATTGCCTACATTTATCATTTGGCTATAAAATTGCATAAAGACGCATGTAATTAATGCGTAAATCCAACCCGGGAATTTGTAAGAATGACAGTCTCAAATTGGTTTCTGGATATGCTGTTTCCGAAGCACTGTGCGGGGTGCGGCAAGGGCGGGGGTTATGTGTGTGAAGAATGTGAGATAGGCATGTGGGAGGAGGAGCAGATCTGCCCTGGGTGCGGCCGGGTCAGCAGGTATGGCCTGAAGCATGTGTATTGTACGGAGAAAAGCCCTTTGACCGGTGTGACTTGCCTTTGGGCGTATGAAGGCATAGCCCGGAAACTGATTGCTTCAGGTAAGTATAAATTTTACTATGATTATTTGAGGGAATTAACGATTAACAGCTGCCCAATTACAGTGAGACCGGAATTTACCCAATTCAGAGAATTTATCTCAGGACGGCCGTTAATGGTGCCGGTGCCCCTTCACCCAAGAAGACTGAGGGAGAGAGGGTTTAACCAAGCTAAAGTAATCAGTCTCAGTCTAGGTTTAAGTTTTGAGCTGAATACGCAAGAACTGCTGGTCAGGGTCAAAGATACGGGGAGGCAGGTGGGGAGAGATAGGGGCAAGAGGTTAAAAGCTATGGAAAAGGCTTTTCAGATAAGTCCAAAATCGGAATTATCAATTCCCACAAACGTAATGCTCGTGGATGATGTGTGGACAACCGGGGCGACGATGAATGAATGTGCCAGGACGCTGAAACAGGGCGGGGTAAAGAAAGTGTGGGGACTGGTGCTGGCAAGATGAAGACAGTCTAAGAATCAGACTTTTTGAGTGGAGCGATAAACATGGGGTCGGGATTGGGGGGTGGGTTGTAGGTGGTGGGTAGTGACAAGGGGAGAATTTGAGTTCGGGGTGGCGGGAGAGGGTGTATTCCACAACTCCTTCGTTTTCCTGTGGTGCGAGGGCACAAGTGCTATAGACCAGGGTACCGCCGGGTTTTAAGAGGGGAAGGAGGGAATCCACCAGCAGTTTCTGCAGGTGGGCAAGGGTGGTAATACGGTTTTCCGACCAGATCTTGAGGTGACGCTTGGAGTTGTAGACGTGCTTTTCACTGCTGCAGGGGGCGTCCAGAAGGATCTTGTCGAAGGAACCGGCCGTGAGGATATGAGGCAAAGCCTGGATGGGGTGGCGGGCGGTGACGACTTCCGGGAACCCAAAGCGCTTGAGAACCGTGCGAAGACGTTTGAAGCGGGGGAGGGATACGTCGTTGGCAATGAGAGAGACCGGTTTAGGATAGAGAAAATTGAGGATCGCCAGCGTCTTGCCACCAGGAGCCGCGGCTGCATCCAGGATAGACTGCCCAGGTTGTGGTTGCATGGCTAATACTGGCAGGAGGGAAGAGGGATTGAGGGGGTATAGCCAGCCCTCCCGGAAACCCGGTAGCGAGGTGCCGGGTAATACGTTTTTTGGCCAGACAAGCGTGTGGGGGAACCAAGGGAGGGGGGACCAATCCAGGCCGGATTTGTGCCAGAGACCAGAGATTTGAGACTCGTGAATCGGGGAAACAAGAATAACCTGCGGGTTTTTGGTTGTGAGGTAGGCATTAAGCTTTTCCGGAGTATCAAACTGAGGCAGTAATTTGGTGTAATAATCCAGGAAGGCCTGACGGCCGCGGGTAAGAGTGTGTTTTTTGGGCATATCAGCGAATTATACCCAAATCAAAGCCAATTGAAGTGGATTTTGGCCTGGATTTCTGAGAAAATGAGGCACATCAGGAGGATATCCCGAACGGTTGAGGGAATGGTTTGCTAAACCATGAAGGCGCAAGTCTTCGGTGGGTTCGACTCCCACATCCTCCGCATTTGATATTTTTTTAAATAGAATTTTCCTGAAGGTTTTCCAGTACCGGGGAGCGTACTTTTTGAATGTAAAAGTTTTGGGCAATGCTGTAAACGACAAGGGTTGAGATGAAGAGCAGTACCGAAATTCCTACCAACCTCCATCCTTTCTTAGATAAACCACGAATAATTCCAATGATAAACAAAACAACACTTAACAGTGTCCCTACCACTATAAACAGCATTGCGAGAAGGGTAATTGCCATATAAACAGTATAACAAATTTAAAACTATTGCGGAGGGGACGGGACGCAATGAACCCAACCTTGCGGACAACCATTGACGCTGTTAGAACCTATTTTGTTGATCAAAATTTATCATCGGCAACCACTTTTTCCAGGTATTGATAATTATACTTTTTTAATTCTTCTCTTAGGTCATCTTTTGTGTCATCCATAAAAGCTCCAATTCCCACAACCTTACCTCCGCATTTTTCAATCAACTTGATCGCTGCTTTATTTGTTGCTCCCGTTTCTACCCAATCATCAATCAACAATATTTTTTCGCTTGTATTAATTGCATCCTCATGTATTTCCAAAGCCTTTTCTTTTCCGGAATAATCAATTAATGTTTCCGAAAAAACTTTATTATTTAATTTTCCCAGAGACCTTATTGGAACCAAGCCTACTTTTAAGCCATACGCTACCGGTGCACCCAGCAAAAACCCTCGGCCTTCAACACATGCTACTTTATCAATTTGAATACTTACAAACAAACTAATCAAGTCGTCAATTAGGCTATTAAAAGCAGCCCTGTTATTTAATAGTGGAGTTATGTCTGCAGCTCCCTTGCCTGGTCTTAGGAAATCTTTGTAATTCATGGCTAATTATACAATCTCATTCCACTTAATGTGTCTTTTTATAAATTCTCTCCCTGATCCGGTTTTCATGTATTTCTCAAATCGAAAAGCCACTTTTTCTTCACTAAACGCAAAATACGCAACTAATTTCCACGGTCTTTTATCTTTAGTAGCTTCAACATACCCTTTGTTGTGTCTTTCGAGCCTATCTTTCAAATCATTAGTACAACCAACATAAGAATTTTTGTCTTTGTTCTCAAGGAAATAAACATAAAACACAGTTAATTCTACACCAGAAGGCGGATTTATCCGCCGTAGTCCGCCAGATGAAAAAACACTTAAACAATGAATAGTAAAAAAATCTCGGGCAATCCGCCTGCACTTGAAGGCTCCGGCGGACGTAGGCGGAGAGGGTGGGATTCGAACCCACGGTGAGGTTTCCCCCACAAAGGTTTTCAAGACCTTCGCACTAGACCGCTATGCGACCTCTCCCTAACTAAAGATTTTATCAACAGAGGGTTTTGCCTCCGGCAAAAGACCTTCGCATAGTATGCCGCTTTCACCTAAGACCGCTATGCGACCTCTCCAAGAAAAAAATAGCCTCGGATCTGCTTTTAAATTATATCATTCGCCGGGTATGAATTTGTGATATATTGGAGGGTGATATGGCAGTTGAACAAACATCGAGGGTAGAACAGGAAAAGACATTCCTGACCTGGAAGGCTCCTTCCAGACCGTTTCGATCCAAAGAAAAACGGGCGCTGACCGTACCGATGGTAATTGCCATTTTGGTAGCGTTTATACTGGTGATCGCGGGGGAGTGGGTGCTGATTGCAGTGGTGGCCGCACTGGTGTTTGCATACTACATGTGGACGACGGTGCCGCCTGAAGAAGCGGAATATTCCCTGACCACGCGGGGGGTGAGAGCTCACGGCAGCCTGTATACTTGGGACACGCTTGTCCGGTGGTGGGTAGAACAGAAATGGGACCACGATCTGATGATTGTGGAGACTCCGATGGTACTGGGAGGGAGACTGATACTGCCTATGGGTAAGAATCGTGAAGCAGTGGAAGGGGAGATGTCCAAATACCTGCTGATGGAAAAACCTCCCGACACCGCCTTGGACAAAATGGGCAAGTGGATGGAGGAGAAGTTTCCCCTGGAAGAAAAGATATAAACTAGGTGCTCCCAACAGGAATCGAACCTGTATCAGCAGTTCCGGAAACTGCTACTTTATCCGTTAAGCTATGGGAGCCTGGCGGAGGAGGTGGGGCTCGAACCCACACGCCGTATTACGGCAACGCTTTTCGAGAGCGTCCGGTTACCATTCCCTGCACTCCTCCTGTTAGTGCACCCGGATGGAATCGAACCATCATCAAAGGCTCCGCAAGCCTTTATTCTATCCATTGAACTACGGGTGCAGACACACTACCGAAGCTAATTTTATCACCTTTTGGATTCAAAACCGACTTAAAGGACTGATACAATTGGGGGATGGATTTAAGGATAAAAGCGGGACATTTACTGGTAATGCTGGCTGTGGGGGCAGCTTTTCTTTCGCGCGGGATATGGGTACTGGATCCGGATTTCGGTTGGCACCTGCGTATGGGGCAGATAATTTCGCTAACAGGTGTGCCTAATACAGACCCTTTTTCCTATACCATGCCCAGCTTTCCTTTTGTAGACCATGAATGGCTGACCAATTGGGGGATATATAAATTGTATGGGTTTACGGGGATGACAGGACTGGCCATTATCGGAGCGGGTATAACGGTGGCCGCGCTGGTAATTGCGGCAGCAGGAAGCAAGGGAAAATGGATGGCGGTGCCTGTGCTGCTGTCTGCCGGCGTACTGATCCATCGGGGGGGTGTGCGGCCGCAAATCCTGGACTGGGTGTTTTTGACATTGGTTCTGAGGCTGTTTGAGGATATGAGGCGCTGGGATAAGTGGAAGTGGGTATGGCCGGCAGTGATGCTGTTGTGGGCTAACTTGCACGGCGGTTTTCCTGTGGGAATTGCAGTCTCGGCTCTCATACTGGGATTGCGGGCAGTACAGGAAAAAAAGTTTAAGCTGCAGGACGGGGTGATATGGCTGACTGGCCTGGCGGCAACCTTTGCCAATCCAAACGGCTGGAGGCTGTGGCAAGAAGTGATATCCCAGGCGGCACTGAGTGGTTTTTTCAGAAAAACCATAATGGAATGGCAGCCGTTTTGGGCGCAGGCAGAAATGAGTTACTGGATACTGGGGACACTGGCGGCTTCAGTAGTCTATAGGTACAGGGAGAGGGTTAAGTTGTGGGAAGCAGGACTACTGGCAGGACTGTTTTTATCGGGAATTACTGCCCTCAGGCATATGAGCCTGTTTGCTGTTGCTGCGATACCGTTTACGGTCAAAGGATTTTCATGGATGGAGGAGGAGTTCGGGAAGGAAAAGGAAATGAAGCGGCGATGGCAAAAATTTTATCAGATGCTGACAGTCATGGCAGCAGTTTTATTTGTTGTAGAGACGGCCGTGGATTGGAAGAATGCTTTGAATATGCGTGAAGGAAAGTTTTATCCTACAGAAGCGGTCAGGATTGTTGAAGAGATACCAATCTCCGAACGCGTTATGGCGGAATACGGGTGGGGAGGGTATCTTATATGGAAAATCCCGGACAGGAAAGTGTTTGTGGACGGGCGCATGGCAGGCTGGCGGTGGGAGGCGCCGGAAGGAGAAAGCGACTGGGCTTTCCAGGATTATTTAAAAGTAGCTGAAGGGTCTGAGGGGTGGGAAGAAGTGCTTGATACTAATCAAGTAAAATGGGTGTTGTGGGGGAGAGAAGAGGAGCAGGAAGACACAGGCTGGCTGGACAGATTAATAAAAGGCAAGTTCCCGGAGGTAGTCCCTTTGGAAAAACGGCTCGCGGAGAAAGGATGGATCAGGGAGTATGAAGATAAATGGGCGGTGCTTTTCAGAAGACAGGGAGAAAATAAATAAACATGTGAAATATGAATAAAAGACTAATAGATATTTTTGAAGAGGTAGAGGGTTTTCACTGGTGGTTTGCCGGACGAAGAAAAATATTGGCCGGAGTACTCAAGAAAGAGAAGAACAATGAAGGCACCCTGAAGATACTGGACGTGGGATGCGGAACGGGCAACACGATAAAATTTCTCCAAAAATACGGGGAAGTATGGGGAATAGACAACCTGCCGGAGGCAGTGACTATTTGCCGAAAAGCCGGGCACACCAAAGTATTACCCGCAGACGCAACGAAACTGCCTTTCCGCAATAAGGTGTTTGATGCGGTGGCTTTTCTGGACGTATTGGAGCACATAGAAAAAGACAGCAAGGCCATAAAAGAAGCACGCAGGGTGTTGAAACCCGGCGGTGTAGTGGTAATTACCGTGCCGGCGATACCGTGGATCTGGTCCAAACACGACAGTCTGCAGGGGCATGTTCGGAGATACCGATCACGGCATCTCCGACAGCTGCTTCAGGAAGAAGGACTGCAGGTGGAAACTTTGAAACACTTTAACGTGTTTTTATTCGGACCGATTGCAGCGGTGCGAATCCTGTCGCGTCTACCGGCATTCAGCCGGCTGGGGGAATATGACTCACGGATCAACTTCGATATTGCGAAAACGGGACCGATAAACAGCATCCTTACCGGGGTTTTCGGATTGGAGATTTGGTTGTCACGATGGATTAATTTCCCGGTGGGGGTATCTTTGCTGGCGGTGGGAAGAAAGAAGTAATCTGCTTATTGACTTTAGAATTCGGGTTTTATTAGGATAAGATTGTGGGCCGGCCGAGTAGCGATTTAAGAGTGGTTGGGGCGTGCAATTCAGGCTATAATTGAGATCGTTTTCCGAGGAGAGGTCGCATAGCGGTCTAGTGCGTACGCTTGGAGAGCGTATGTGGGCGCAAGTTCACCGAGGGTTCGAATCCCTCCCTCTCCGCTAATGGTTATTTGCGATTCTGGTAGGATATGATACTTTGGCCGCCAAAGTTATCAGCGACGGAGACTATTTGTTGGTAGAATATATTCAAGCCATGAAGTATTTAACAGGACTTGCTCTTTTACTTATTGTTGCGGGAGCATTGTTTGCGTACAACAATTATCAAAATAAAAAAATATCCTACGATAAAAATACGATGCTACTTTCAGAACAGATAATCTTTGAGAAAGATGAATGGTGGGGGCCGTGCCCTCTCCAGGGAGAGCCGTGCGAGCAGAGGACCAAACTCTATGGTTCCGGGAGGCTGGTGCTGGAGGGGAATGAAAACAAAGATAGTTATTTGGGGGGGAGTGTGACGGGCAGGGTTGTGGAGCAGATCAGGTTAAGCGGGATCATGGATAAAAATTGTCAGGCGCCGCTGGTATTGGATTACGGCGCCACTTTCAAAATAGTTTTGGACGGACGGGAAAAAGAAATCAGGTTTCCCGGATGCGAGAAAGAGCTAAAGAGCATCGAGGACTTGTTTTTGGAAAACTGAAAGATCGGAATAGAATTCCAACGGAATAAGAGGTACTGGTAAAATAGCAACAACAATGAAGTACCTGGCGCGGGTGGCGATGGCGATTTGGGGTCTGGTACTGGTGTATCACGTTTTCGTAGGGCTGACGACGGCAGCATGGGAAGGGGACAGTCTGGCGTATCACATACCGATCGCGCAGCGGATTTTGAACGGCGATGCATGGAGGAGGGAGACTTTTTCCGACCCGTTTTTTTATTATCCGGCGTGGGGGGAAGCGATTTTGGCGGCGATGACAGCAACCAAAATACCGGTTAACCTATATAACGTACTAGCATGGGTTTGGTTGTTTTGGGCAGTGAAAAGGCTGGGAAAGAAGCTGGGTTTGATGTCCGGCATGGCAGTAATGCTGGCGGCTTCGGTAGCGCTTTTAAATTCGGTGGTGCGGCTATTACCGACCCAGACGGTGGATATCTGGCTGGCAGTATTTTGGACGGAGGCACTGATTAGAATACTAAATCCCGAAAGAAGTATCAAAAGTATTACAGAACTGGGTTTGTGGCTGGGACTCTTGGCAGGGACGAAACTGTCCGGGGTGGTATATGCATTGCTGCTGCCGGCATTTTACGGCAGAGAATGGCTGAGATTTATAAATTGGAAAAACGGTTTAACATTTTTGATAATTGCGGGAGCAACCGGCGGATTGTGGTATTTCAGAAACTTGGTATTTACGGGCAGCTTTATGCCCCTGCCGTATGAGACAACGGTGATGGGATGGGTGCAGAACAGGGGAGAAGACCTGCCGATCGTGTGGAGAATCCTCGTCTACCATCCCGGCGGAGTAAGACTGGTGATAGAAGCGCTGTTTTCGGAATATCTGATATGGGGCCTGGCCCCCCTGGCAGTAATGTTTGGCCGGGATAAACTTGGGCGGTTGGGGGCAGTAATGTTTTGGATGTATTTATTTATGCCGGCGGGCATTGGTAACGTACTCTCCGATTTCCGGTATTTGTTCCCGGCATTTATTGCCATGATGACATCGATATTTTTCCGGTGGCAAAAAAGAGGTTGGGGAGAGACATTGAGTACCATAAGCCTGGGGTCGATGGCAGCGGTGTTAACTCAATTGGATTTCCGACCCAAGTTGATTGTGACATATATATTTATGGCAGGAATAATCAGTTTAAAACTCAAAACACAAAGTATTAGAATAAAAAATTGATCTTTCAGAAATTGTTTCCATTATTATTGGTGACGGCGGTGGGAGTTTGGAGCGTATGGCCGGTGGTTATTAATCCGGCAACAGTTGCGGATTACGGTACTGACGGGGAATTGATTGCATGGATCACAAACCAAACAATAACCAAATTACACTCCGGGTTTGATTCGGGTAACAAAAACGGTTTATTCGACGGGAACATATTTTACCCTTATAGAAATGTAATGGCCTATTCGGAGATGTTTTTCATATCTGCCCTTTTTGCTTTTCTACCTGTAATTCTGAGCGGTAACCGGCTGATAACACCCGGGGTGACCATGCTTACCGGGCAAGTGCTGACGATGATAATTACATATCTATTTTGGATAAGGCTGGCAAAAACATCGCGTTGGGGAACCGTAGCGGGGACGGTTGTTTTCGGACTTTCGCAGATCCGGTGGCATTATCAGGTGCATCTGCAGATGTGGAGCATGCAATACTGGTTGACAGGTTCATGGCTGCTTTGTTCATGGATAGAAGACAAGAAAAACTGGAAACTATTTCTGGGAGCGGGGATATTGGGGGCGCAAATATGGGAGAGTATATTGCCGGTATACTTTTCTCTGGTCCTGGTCGGTACCTACATGATGTTCAATCTTCATCGCTCGATGTTTAAGTTATATATCAGTAATAGAAAAAGAATTGCGATGGCAGGATTTCTTTTTGCGGCAATTTCTTTTTTACCTTTACGGGCGTATATGACAGTTTCCCGGGAAACGGGATTTCAAAGAACGATAAGGGATGCGGCACACGGAGGATTAAACGTGAATGATGTGTGGGGAGTATTTTGGAGCCCGGGATTGTACGTATTGCTGGGAGCGGCAGTGTTTAAGATTTTCAATCAAATTCAAAAATCAAAAAAAATCAAAATAAATAAAAACATAAAGTGGTTGGGGGCGGTTGCCGTAATCAGCCTGATTATGGCGATGGGGCCGGTATTGAAATGGAACGAAAAGACGGTCAAAATTGCCGGAAAGTTGCCAGTGCCGCTGCCATATGCGGCTGTCTATTACCTGGTACCGGGGATGGAAGCTTTCCGGGTGCCGTCCAGGTGGATTTGGCTTTTCGGATGGGCGGCCTCGGGCATTATTGCCCTAGGATTTAGCCATTTACCATTTAACCATTTATCATTTAAAGACAAAAGGCTCATCGGAATTGCGGGGGCGATATTTGTGGCCGTAACAGGGGGGACGAGGCTGATCAATTACCGGGAATTGCCGGATATTAAAAATCCGCCGCCGGTTTATGCATGGTTAAAAAACCAGCCGGGGGAAGTGATCCTGGAACTGCCGGCGGCAGATGAAAACCTGGAAACCGGGAGAATGCTCTACAGTCTGGAACACGGAAAAAAGCTGATCAATGGATATTCGGGATTTATGCCCAAGGAAAGAGAAAAGTTGCTGACGGGGCTGAACAGGGAGTATCCCAGCGCAGAACTTGATAACGAGCTGAAAAAAACGGGTGTGGATTATGTAATTATCCATACCGACGAATTTTCAAACAGGCAGCTAATGGAAGGATTGTGGGAGAATAGAATAATATGGAAGGATGAAAAGACAATGGTGGTGGGGTATTAGTCTGGCGGCGGCGGCGTTTTTGATCACGGGAGGCGGCTGCGGCAGCGTGGTATTAAAAGTAATGAAAGGATTGTCGGGTGAGAACCGGGTCTTGAGCCGATACCAGTGGAAAGCATTCAGGTGGTGTACCAACGGACTGCCGCTTGTCAACCATCTGGAAAAACTGACGGATGATGATACCTATATACTGATTTTCGGGAACAATACCGAACTGCGGCCAACCGGGGGTTTTATGGGAAGCTACGCAAAAATTACTTTTAAAAACGGGGTAATGAAGGAAATGAGAGTGCACGATATCTATCAACCGGACGGACAATTGCCGGGGCATGTGGAACCGCCGTATCCGGTGCAGGAATCATTCCGGCAGGGGTGGTGGAAACTGCGGGACGCAAACTGGAAAATCGATTACAGGAAAGCCGCCCAGGATATCGGCTGGTTTCTGGAGCAAGGGGGGGAAGAAAGAATAGACGGAATAATAACCGTGAATCTGGGGACCGTGAACGGGTTGATCGGCATATTGGAGCCGGTACAGGTGCGGACTTATGACGCGACGGTAACAAGAGAAAATTTTTACCAACTGGCACAGTCGGAGGCGGAAGTCGGATTTAAACCGGGATCGACGCAAAAAAGAGATTTTCTGGGAGCAGCCGGAGTAGCCCTGTGGGAAAAAACCAAAAGCGCAAAGCCGGCAGAGATATTTAAAATCATAAAATTGATAAAGTCAGAGTTGGACGACGGACAGGTATTAGTGTGGATAAAGGACACTGAAGCCCAGAAAGAAGCGGAACTGTGGAAATGGGGCGGTGATTTGGGTTTCCGTCACGGACTGGATTACTTATACATAGTGGAAACCAATCTGGGAGCAAATAAAGCAAACTGCTGTATTCAGAGAAAAGTTAATCAAGAGATAAACAATCTAAGTCAAAGTTCAAGTTTGAGAAACACAATAAAAACAGAATGGGCAAACAGCGGGCAGTACCCGAGCCCCCGGCCGCCGGAGTTTTGGGGGGGGGACTACTTCAATTATGTAAGGACAGTGGTCCCCAGGAATACCGGAATAAAGAGAATAAGAATTGAGGATGGAGTAGGAGAAAGAATATTGAGGGAGTCGGTACCGGCAGATTTTGCCTCCCCAAATTCACTGCGGCAGGAGAGAAGCTACGATATGTACCACACGGAGGACGTGGAGGAAGATCTTAAGTCCGTAGGGTTTTGGGTAAGGGTAAATGCGGGAAGTACGGCGAGTGCGGAATTGGAACTTGAATCTCAGGCGGAGGATAAAAACAGTTATTCAGTGCTGGTAAAACGACAACCGGGGATAGAAGGATTTGACTACCAATTGACGGTAAACGGCAAAATTGAAGTGCGGGACAGAGTGGAGCGGGACCGCGAGTTTACAGTTGCCTTATGGTAACATCTAGCCAGTTATGGATCAGGTGGAGGAGATCAAGGGAAAGACGGATATTGTGGAGCTGATACAGGAATATGTGCCTTTAAAAAGAGCGGGGAGAAACTACAAGGGGCTTTGTCCGTTTCATGGAGAAAAAACCCCGTCGTTTATGGTCAATCCGGAACTGCAGATTTTTAAATGTTTCGGATGCGGGGAGGGAGGAGATGCTTACTCGTTTCTGCAGAGGATTGAAGGGATGGAATTCGGGGAAGCGCTGAGGAACCTGGCGGACAGAGTGGGTGTGAAACTGGTTAGCTACAGGCCAAGCCAGCAGGAGGAGCTGAAGGACACGCTTTTACAAACCAACTACCTGGCGGGGGAATATTACCATTATGTACTGACCAAACATAATCTGGGGATACAGGCCAGGGAATACCTGAAAGACAGGGGGGTAACAAATGAAGCGATCGAAATATTCAAACTGGGTTTCGCACCCGAGGGTTGGGATTTTCTGCTGAGCTATTTGTCGGGAAAGAAAGGGTTTAAAGAAGAAGATATAGAGAGAGCGGGACTGGCGATTAAGTCACAAAGCGACAGGGAGACAAAGAAGCAAAGTTATTACGACCGGTTCAGGAACAGGATAATGTTCCCTTTGAATAATCCCAGGGGACAGACTGTCGGTTTTTCGGGCCGGGTTATGCCGGGAGCAGATGAGAAAGCCGGGGGGAAATACGTAAATACACCGGAGACGGAGATATATCACAAAAGCGGGATACTTTATGGATATGACCTGGCGCGATCGGCTATTAAAGCGGAAAACACCAGTGTGCTGGTGGAGGGGCAGATGGACGTAATCGGATCCTGGCAGGCAGGTGTACCCAACAGCGTAGGGGTGGGGGGGACTGCCCTGACAGATAGACAAATTGAATTGTTAAAACGGGTGGGTGAGACTGTAATAATGGCTCTGGATGCGGATCAGGCCGGGGACGCAGCAGCCAGAAAAGGCATTGAGGCAGCGGGAAAAACAGGGCTGATCGTCAAGGTGGTAGATATACGAAAGGGGAGAAAATACAAAGATCCCGGGGAGTGGGCGACGGATGACCCGGACGGGTGGAAAGAAGCAGTAAAGAAAGCAGTGGTAGTTTACGATTTTTATCTGGATTCGGCGGTGTCCAGACACGGCCTGGATGTAGTAGGGAAAACCCGGATTGGGCGGGAACTGCTGCCGATCTGGAAGAATATAGAAGACGAAATCGTCAAAGCACATTATGTAAAGAAACTGGCAGAGGTACTGGGGGTGGAGGAGGAAGACATCCGCCAACAAATGGCGAAGTCTCAAGTCCCAAAACTCAATTCCCAAATCCCAAAAAATAATCAAATGACAAATGAAAGAATGAAAAAATCCCGTCGGGAAGTAGTGGAGGAATATATAGTGGGACTGGCCCTGAGGGGCAGTAAAGCAAACTTGTTAGCCACCAAACCCATGAATCAAATGATTAAAACAGACTTCTGGAAAAAAGTTATTGATCAAGTGGCCGGCTTCAAGCCACAAACCCCAATCAGAGAATTAATTAAGCAAATGCCGGCGGAATTGAGGGGGAGGGTGGAGGAGCTGATGCTGAATGAGGAAGAACCGGCGGGAGACGAATGGGAGAAGGAGTGGAAAGAGGCGGCGGGAGAGCTGGAAACCATTGGAATCAGGGAACAAATAACAGGTTACAAACATCAAGAGGGAAAGATGAAGGAAGTGGCGAAGCTGGCCAAGAGGCTGTCTGAGTTGACGGGGGGGAAGTAATATAGTATATTCTGACGAGTAAACCCTGACTTTCAGCAGGCACGAGGCTAGCTGACTTGACACAGGTGCTTTTTTATTGCGTCATGGCAACAACAAAAAAAACCAAGACAAACAGCAAACTCACCAAGCTGACTGAAGGAGCGGAGGGTCTGGCGGCAAAGGGCAAACACCAGGGCTTTTTGACACTGGACGAAATACTGGAGGTTTACCCTGACGCGGAAAACAAGATTCCGGAGCTCGATAAGCTATTTGCGAAGCTCCTGGATATCGGAGTGGACGTGTTTGAGACGCTGACGGAAGAGGATATGGAGGCGGATGAGAAGGCGGTGGCGGAACTGGATAAAGAGATAGAGGCGCTGACGAAGATGGAAGGCGGGGTGACTACCGACCCGGTAAGGATGTACCTGAGGGAAATCGGAAAAATACCTCTCCTGAAACCCGAAGAAGAAATATCGCTTGCTCAAAAAATTGAAAAAGGTGACCGGAAAGCCAAGAAAAAGCTGACTGAGAGTAATTTGCGTCTGGTAGTATCCATAGCCAAAAAGTACGTAATGCGGGGACTTTCTTTGCTCGATTTGATACAGGAAGGCAACCAGGGGCTTATCAGGGCGGTGGAAAAATATGACTGGAGAAAGGGATACAAATTTTCGACCTATGCTACCTGGTGGATTAGACAGGCCATTACACGCGCGATAGCAGACCAGGCGAGAACTATCCGCATCCCGGTGCACATGGTGGAAACGATAAATAAGTTGATCAGAGTGCAAAGACAGCTGATGCAGCAGTTGGGAAGAGAGCCGGCGGCAGAGGAAATTGCCGAGACAATGGGGGAGATGACAGCTATCCGGGTGAGGGAGATTTTGAACATCGCTCAGGACACCACCAGCCTGGAAACACCGGTAGGAGACGAAGAAGACAGCATGCTGGGGGATTTTATCGCCGATACTTCCCAGCCTTCCCCGATAGAAGCGGCATCGAGGGAACTTTTAAAAGAAAACATCGAAGAAGTACTTTCGTCCCTGACTGACCGGGAGGCCAAAGTTCTGAGGATGCGGTTCGGGCTGGACGGCAAAAATCCGATGACTTTGGAAGAAGTGGGGAGGGAATTCGGGGTGACGCGGGAGCGGATACGACAGATTGAGGCTAAAGCGCTGCGCAAACTGAAGCATCCGAGCAGAAGGAAAAAGCTGCAGGACTACCTGGACTGAAGAGTAAAATTTGGATTCGGCTTCTTACCGGGCTCTTACCGGGCATTGAATCCTTCCTTAAGACAAAAGAACATGATGTTTCCAATGCCAAACATGAAGAAACGAATACAAAAAGTGACTGATAATTTCAGCAAATGGATGAAAGGGCTTATACAGGGAGAAGGCCTGGTAACTTCAATAATTACACTATTTACATTCGGTTCAGACAGGACCATCGGAGGAGGTGAAATCGCTTAATGATAATTAAAACTTTTTGCTGCGGAAGAAGCATGGAGATATCTGAGGCGGTAATAGCGGAAAACGTATGGGGGGAGTTTTGGGTCTGCAGCGAGGATCACGGACGACTGGTAGAGATGGCGACCTTGCTGCAGATGGACAGACTTAAGAAAGAATACAAAGATGATATTCATCAATACGCACACCGGGATATATTGTGGGCCAATCCCTACGGTTAGCAGACGGATCCGCGCGGGTCTGGGGGCAAAGTGGTAGCGCCGAAAGGTGCTACTACTTTTTGGTAACGGTATCAAAAAAATCTGGTTATTTTTCTGATTGATAATATTCAACGGTCTGTCTAACGCCGTCTGAGAAACTGGTTTTAGGGATCCAGCCCAATAGTTTTTCCGCTTTGATGGGGGAAAGGGCGTTGTGCTGGGGATCGCCGGGGCGGGGAGGTCCGAATTCGACTTTGATACCGGTTTTAAGGACAGACTCAAGAGTATTGAAAACTTCCAGATTGGAGACGCGGGTGCCGGTAGAAATATTGAAATAGTCATTTTGGGGATAATCTAAAGCCAGAAGATTGGCGTCTGCCACATCCCCGACATAGACATAATCCCGGGTATGCCGGCCGTCACCGTTGATTTTGGGCGTCTGCCGGGCAAGGAGTTTTTGGGTAAAAATAGCGACAATGCCGGCCTCGCGATTGCCGTCCTGGCGGGGGCCATACACATTGGCATAACGCAGGGAGACCCACGGCATGCCGAAAATTTCCCCGTACAGCTGGATGTACTTTTCGGCAGCTCCTTTGGAGACGCCGTAATATGAAGTCGGGCGGCTGATGGGGTAATCCTCAGTTACCGGAAGCGAAGTTTCCGGCACCTCGCCATATAGTGCCCCGCCGGTATTGGAATATATAAATTTGGATTTAAAAGGCCGGGCGGCTTCGAGAAGGTTGATGGTGCCTTTGATATTAATTTCCAGGTCCTCTTCGGGGTGGTCCATGGAGTAGGGAACTTCGTTTTGGGCGGCTAAATGGAAGACGGCAACGGGCTTGAAACGATTAAAAATAGCTGCCATTTCTTCCACGGAGCGGATATCTGACTTAAAAAACTCCGATTTGGGGTGGAGGCGGGTATTACGGCCAGAACGGAGGTTGTCTATTATTCCCACAGTATGGCCGAGTGCGATCAGGCGGTCCTGGATATGGGAGCCGATGAAACCGGCTCCGCCGGTAATCAGAATATTCATAATTTTATTTTAATATATGAGGACTGAAGAGATAAGGAAATATTTTCGGGATTGAGATAAAATAGCCTAGTTTCGACAATCCCCTGTAGCTCAATGGTAGAGCGCTCGCCTGTTAAGCGAAGGGTTGTAGGTTCGAATCCTACCGGGGGAGCCAAGTTTGACGCTTGGCACATATGGTCAGTGTGTCGAAGGGTTTTTTGAGGGTAAAATCAATGTTTTTTCCATCAAAAACACAGTTCTGAAGTACAAACCCCAAAAGTTGTCTTTTTTCATCAAGTTCAGAACCGAGGAACAATTCTCTGGCTCTGTTAGCCAGTTCCAATAAGGTATTGGCATTTGAATAATAGTCATCATCAACCCTTTCTAAGTTTTCCACTCTGATTCTTATATCCTCTTGGGCATTCCTGTATTCTTCATACTTCTTGTCATAAAACTCCTTACTAATAGTCCCGTCAATTTTGTCCTCATAAAGTTGTTCAAGTCGATTTTCGTACTTCGAATACTCTGATTTCAGTGAGGCGGAAATAGTCTTGTAATGGTCGATTTTCCCCTCGTGGGTGGCTCTTAGGGTTTTGAGTATGTCTTCAATGACATCTTGCGGCACCTGAATTGATTTGAAAAGGTCAGCAAACTGATTGGTTAGTTCATCCTCTCTTATCCAGTCTGCTCGTTTACCCGTAATTTCCTGATGTTTACCTCCATACATAGTGCAGTGGTAGTAATTATGACCTTTGTGAGGTTCTGCTGTAATCGTGTAGTCACAAACTGAACATACTAAGAATCCCTTGTAAGCAAAGGGTTTGCTTCCGTATTTGAATGGTTTTTTATGAAATCCTGCTTTCACTTGTTGCACCTTATCGAATAACTCCTTAGATATTATAGTAGCGTATTTATACGGGTAAAGTTTATCCCTATAAAGCATCATTCCGTAAAAGAACGGATTTTTCAAAAGGTAGTCCACAAAACCCTTTGAAAGTTTGAGTTTGAACTCCTTATTGGCTTTTTGTGTTATGCCAAGCAAAGAGATGTTACCGACGGAGTACCACTCATATAACTTTTTAACAACAATAGATTTATATTCATCTACGACAATCCACTTTTTCCCGTTTTCTTGGGTAATGTTTTTATATCCAAAAGGTGCTTTTCCTGGCCATTCGCCATTGAGTAGCTTTTGGTCAATTGCCCGTTTTACATTATCGCTAAGTTGAAGTACATAACTTCTGGCAAACATCACACCCATATCCCAGCGTAAAAGGTCGGAACTATTGCTGTTCTTGTGAATGACCAAA
>Ga0209342_10000618_pt1 | contig 41447 bp, 41 predicted proteins | sample RifCSP16_2_FD_184023 | JGI IMG/M metagenome (GOLD analysis project Ga0209342, IMG submission 184023) | Soil microbial communities from Rifle, Colorado - Rifle CSP2_sed 16_2 (SPAdes) (version 2) | ecosystem: Environmental > Terrestrial > Deep subsurface > Rock core/Sediment | place: Rifle...
CTGGAGGGTGCCTTCCCGCTGGCGGAGGATGACGAAGGCGATGCCCCCGAGCTTGCGGACGTCTTCGACCCAGCCTTGGACCCGGATGTCCTGGTCGAAGTCCGCAGGACCGATCTCCCCCAGGCGTCTCTTGGCGTTCATCGGTGCCGCTAAGAGCGGAGTGTAGATAAAGCATCAGCCGATGGCCGGGACGCCCGGGCCGATGCCCGCCACCCCGGACTTCTGACCTAGGGATGCCCGGCTACTTAGTAATCCTTAAGTATTACAAGTAATATCTTGTCCAGGAATGAAGGTTGTCAGCATCAAGGTCGACGACGACACCAAGGCGAAGATGAAGGAGCTCTCCGATGTGAACTGGTCCGACGTCCTCCGCCGGTCCATCCGGGAGCGAATCGCCCTGGAGGAGAGCCTCCGTCGACCGTTCGACCGGAGGAAGGCGCTCCGCGCGGCGGCAAGCATGGACGCCCTCAGCCACCGAATGTCCGGCCGGTGGAACGGGGCGAAGGAGATCCGGAAGTGGCGGGACCAGCGTCGCTAGTGGTCGACGCCTCCGTGGCGGTCAAGTGGTTCAACCCGGAAGAGGACCGCGAGGCGGCCATCCTGTTGCGCGACGAGCACGCCCGGGGCAAGGTGCGCATCTCGGCCCCTCTACTGCTCATGTGGGAGGTGGCGAACGGCCTCCGATATAGCGCCGAAGCCGGTACCGACTTCGTGCAGCAGGCTTTGCGCGACCTCTGGGACCTGGGGATCGCGTTCCACGCTCCCGACCCAGAGTGGATGGCAGAGGCCGTGAGCATCGCATTGGAGCGTGGGCTCACAATCTACGACGCGTCCTACCCGGCTCTCGCTCGGCATCTGGGCACCTTGTGCTACGCGGCGGATGACAAGATGATCGAGAAAGCGCCTCCGGGCCTTGTCCGCCACATCTCGACCTACGGCGTCGGCCCCTGACGTGCCTGCGTAGAAAGCGCAGGACTCAAACTCCCAGACAGGCTCTGTCGAGCTCAAAGTACACTACGCGGTTGAACTTTCAGGTCATCTCAGACAATCCGCAACAGAAACGTGGTGGAGTCGGGGGTCAGTTGGTCCCCGGGGTTGTATCGGAGCGATACTCCGCGTGCAGTCCCTTCCTCCGCCAAGTCGAGACAATGGCCTGTAAGAGAGAGAAGACCTTGGCTGTTAGACACGAAGGAGATGCCGCCACCCTTTCCTCTGACCGAGCACAGGGATCCCGGCCTCATCAGTCCAGGGGCCGAAGCAAGGACCGGACGTGCTTCGTAATTGAACTCCGGCACGGGTGGAAGCCTGTTCTTGCCGCCAGAATCGTCCCCCAGCTCTGCTATCAAGACTTCCGAGCCGGATTCGAATGGCCCCAAGGAGAGCGTCACATCAGGGTCTGTTACGTACAGGTGAACGTGACCAGCACCTGCCGCAACCAACAGGAAGTGGACACCGAGCTGCTGGAAGGCACCCCTATCGCCCTCAACGACGAAGACGGAGTCGGCCCAATAGTTGACGAGATGCTTCCATTCCTTCTCAAGAGGACGAAGGTCGTTCCAGATTCGGCGGTAGTCCCCGGCGACAGCATCGCGTGCATGGGGGAAGCCATAGAGTGTCGTGGAGTTCACGCTTCAGATCATGTCCGCGAACTTCTCGACGAGCCGCGGGTGGCGGTCCTTGATGACCTTCAGGATCTCGTGGACGGAGAGATGCTCCACCCCGACATCCCGGAGCGTCGAGATGATGTCGTCGAAGTCCGTGTCGCTGAGTGTCACAAGTTTCAGCTTCGCCATGTAGTTCCTGTAGAGCTGCTCCTCGAGCTCCGCCCGCCAGGTCTTCTCGTACTTCATGAGCGCCTTCTCCGAGAAGTCACCCTTCTCCTTGCACTCCCCGAGGATCTCCCCGAGCATCCGCCCCGCGCGGCATCCGTTCCCGATCCCGCCGCCCGTGATGGGGTCGATCATCCGCGCGGCGTCCCCGACCACCGCGATCCCGTTCCCGATCGTCTTCTCGAGCGGCGGCGTCGTGCTCACCCCGCCGGTGACCATGTCAAGGCACTGCGCGTGCTTCATCCGCGGGTCCTTCGCGATCCACTTGTCCAGGTACGCCTTGATGTCCATCTTGCCCTTGAGCCGGTCCAGCGACACGCCGATGCCCACGTTGGCGGTGTCCTGGTCCTTGGGGAAGACCCAGACGTACCCCGCCGGCGCGACCGTCCCCATGTAGAACTCACAGTAGTCCGGCCAGTCGACGTCGCCGGATCCGTCGATGTTCGTGAGTCGGTACTGTAACGTCCCGGTGATGTCCCCAGCTTTCATGAGCGTCTTGATCCCCGCCCACCGGGCGACCTGCGACTCGAAGCCGTCGGCGGCGACGACGCACTTCGCCTCGATGTTGAACTCCTCGTTGAGGCGCTTCACGCGGACCCCGGTGACCGTCCCGTTCTCTTTGAGCAGGCCCACCGCCGAGGTCTTCACCCAGATGTCCGAGCCCGCGCGCGCGGCGTCCTTCGCCAGGGCCTTGTCGAACAGATCGCGCTCGAGAACCACGCCGACCTCGTTCCCCGCGTGGAACTCGTCGATCTTGAACACATGCCCGGCAGGGGAGACCACCTTCGCCCCCTTGACCGACAGGGCCACCCACTTCTCGTCGTACTTGATGTCGCACTCGGTGAGGAAGTGCCGCGCGATGCCCTCGCCGCAGCGCACCGGGGAGCCGATCTCCTGGCGCTTCTCGATCATCAGGGTGCGGCAGCCGGACTGGGCGGCGTATCGCGCGGTGAGGCTCCCCGAGGGGCCTGCCCCGACCACGACGACATCGTACTTCTCGGCCATTCAGCCCGGTCATCCCTCGGCGGTGGAAAAGGCTTGTGACCCCCGCCGGAGGCGGGTTCGGGCTCGACCCGGCGTCATGTCCACCTTCGCCGGCTTACGAGGAGTCTTCGCGCTCCCGACCCACATGTTCCCGAAGAATCTCCTCGAGTATCGCGCTGGTCCTCGTAATCCGTGTCATCTGCCGCAGATAGTCCATGTCGAGGCCCTTGGTCACGTCCAGAATCCCCCGGACGTCCTCCACGTCTTGTGTTCCCCCTTGGGTCCGGTAGCGCCAGAGTTTGCGGACGATGAGGTCCTCGGGGGTTATGAACGGGACGGATTGACCGCCGACCTGAATGCGCCTTCGGCGCTCGAAGGACGCGACCTCCCATGGGATGTCCGGAGTGAACCAGATGTCCACGCGCATTCCTCCAGGGCTCTCGAAGACCCGGAGGTGTTCATAGCTCTGACTCGACAGAACGAGGCGGTATCCGTGCCTGCCGAGGACTTCGATGACCTCCTGGCGATTCCCGAGAACGGCCACATCCACGTCGCTGGTGGGTCTCGCCACCCCATAAACGGCGATCGCCGCGGCACCCGTCACCATGTACCGCACGCCGCCGCGCTCCAGAACGTCAACGAGTCGGAGCATTTCCGGGGCGACGTCGATGGGCGTTGGCAAAGGCCCTCCTGACCTCTTCGGCGCCGGCGCCGGGATTGCGGTCCAAGTAGCCGGCCTCGAAGAGCGTGAACGCATACCGGTTGAGAGCATCCATGCGCTCGAGCCGCTCGGTGGGGCTCAGTGGGCGGATGCGCTCCGCTTCCCAGCGGATCTTGTCGAGTCCCTCCTCCGTGCGCCGTGGTGGGAGGCGTGCGCGCATGGCACGACTCATCGGAGGGCGGGCCTTAAAGTCTTCTTGGATCAAGCGGGACGGCGGCTACGGCAGCTGAGAATGCTTGTGGCCACGCGGGTAATCGATCGCGCCAACGGGGCACACGCGCACGCACATCCCGCACTGCGTGCAATCCTCGTTGAACGTGAGGAAGACCTCGTTCAGGAAGATCGCGTTCGTGGGGCACGTGCCGACGCAGGCCCCGCAGTGCAGGCACAGCATGTCGTCGATGGCCATGATGCCGTTGTCGCGGACGCTCGGCCTTACGGAGACGAGCTCAGGCATGCCGCTTTCTCCACTCCTCGACCGGAATGGCGAACTTCTTCTCGATCTCGTCGCGGAAGTTCGGGCCCGTGTTGTAGGCGCAGAACGGGATGACCTTCCCGTCCGGGGACGCGTAGTGGATCACGCAGCGCTTCACGCGCTCGATGTCGTAGTTGTAGTTGTCCTGGAAGTGCATCCCGCCGACGTACATCGTCGACCAGGAGAACTCGGACACGCCGGACTTGTCCCCCTTCGTGAACATCGCGTTCAGGATGCGCACGAACTTCGTGAGGCCCATGCCCTCCGGGGCGCCCTCCTCCTTGAAGTGCTTCTTCAGGAGCGCGAGCGCCTTCAGCTTCGACGTGAACTTGATCTTCTTCTCGCGGGTCTCCCGCGCGAGGAGCCACATGTCCTCCATGAGGCCCTCGACGTCGATGAACCGCGTGATCGGCACGGGGTCGCGGTTCGGCTCGAGGAACATGTAGGAGGCGAGGCCACAGGCGGGGTGGCTCGTGAACGAGGTCTTCTGGCTGCCCGTGAGCGCGCTCACGAGCTCCGAGACCGGGGCCACGAAGGGCACAGGGTACCAGTCGTCGCGCGTCAGGTAGCCGGTCTGCTCCTCGAGGTCGTAGGCGAGGTCGCTCAGCGTGTAGCGCAGCTTCCGGCGGTCCTCGTCGGGGATGCGCCCCGTGAGGGACACGGGCTGGTAGTTGACGCCCTTGACGACGTCGCGGTTCGCGATGGCGAAGTTGAGGATGTCGCCGACCTGGTCGTCGTTGAAGGAGTTGACCATGGTGGGCACGAGCACGACGCTCGGGCGCTTCTCGCGAGGCATGCGGCGCACGTTCTCGATCGTCTTCAACTTGACGTCGAGGAGCGGGCGGCCGCGGGCCCTGATGTAGTTCTCCTCCTTCAGCCCGTCGAACTGGAGGTAGAGCGTGTGGAGGCCGGCCTCGGTGCACTTCTCGAGGAAGCCTTCCTCGGTGGCGGTGCGGATCCCGTTCGTGGCGACCTGGATCTGGGCGAAGCCCATGTCGTGGGCGGCCTTGACGACCTCGATGAACTTGGGGTAGATCGTCGGCTCGCCGCCGGCGAACTGGATCGCGTTCGTGGGGATCGGGCGCTGCCCGCGCAGCACGGCGAACTCGTAGACGATCTGCTCGTAGGTGGGCTCGAAGACGTACCCGGCCGCGTTCGCGTTGGCGAAGCAGATGGGGCACTTCAGGTTGCAGCGGTTCGTGAGGTCGATGTTGCAGAGCGCGGTGTTCGAGTAGTGGAGGTTGCAGAGGCCGCACTCGTAGGGGCAGACCTTCGCGTCGACGATCTGGGGGTTCTCGAGGCCGACGCCGTCGAAGGCCCAGTTCTCGGCCTTCAGGTACATCTCGGCATCGGACCAGCAGACCTCCTTGAACTCGCCGTGCTCCTTGCAGGTCTTCTTCTGCATGAGGGCGCCGTCCTCGATGTAGAGGGTCGCCTGGATGACCTTGAGGCACTCCGGGCAGAGCGAGCCGGTGCGCCGGGGAAGCCCCTTCTGGAGCTTCGAGGGCATCGTGACGAGCGTTCCTTCCTGGCGCGATTCCAGGTACATGTTCCGGACCATGCCGGGCTTGTATTCCGTGCCGCAGAGGGACATTTCTTACCTCTTGTCCACGCGGATGAGGGGGGGTGTTAAAAACAATTTTGTAGTTTACGCTACTACAAGACTCAGGCGAGGGCCTGGGCTTCCGGGAGGCGCTCCTGCCCCTCGGGGAGCTCCATCGGGAAGCGCCCGGTGCGCTTGAAGGTGAGGAAGCGCGCCGCGTCGCGGTACATCCGGACGCCGTGGAAGGTGAAGAAGGCGCGTTCCGCCCCGGCGTGGCGCGCGGCGGCGTCGATGGCCCGCAGCTCGTCGTCGCTGAACACCCACCGGTTGTGCTCCCCCTTGCCGAGCAGCCGGGTGTAGGCAAGGTCGTTCTCGATCCGGGGGGCCTGGCGCGAGTAGTCCGTGCAGTCGATCACCGCCAGGTCGCGCATCGCCCGCTCCAGGGGCGGCGGCAGGTCCCCGGTCGCGTGGGCGCGTGCCTCGAGCGCAAGCGTGACGCCGCGGCGGTCGGCCGACGCGAGCAGGGCGGTCATGCCGCGGATCGCCTCGGCGGTGAACCGGAGCGTGGCGGGCACCTCCAGGACCAGCACCGGGGCGCGGACGGCGTGCGCCACCGCCAGGCTGCGGGAGAACGCCTCGAGGGCGGGGGCTGTCGGGGCGAGCCCGGCGGCGTGCGTCACCGTCCGATGACACTTCACGGCGAAGGTGAAATCCTCGGGGACTCCGCGTCTCCACTCCGCGACCCGCCGACGCGAGGGATGGCGGTAGAACGTGGTGTTCACCTCGACGAAGCGGAAGGCGCGGGCATAGGCCGCGAGGGCGTCCTCGCCCCGGACGCGGAAGTAAGCCCAGCCGCCGGCGCCGATGAACTCCATGGACCGGGCACGTCCGCGGGGGTACTTGCCGCTGTGGGGGGGAGTGCGATGAACGCCTCCGCACCCGGATGCGAGCGAGGGTCGTGGCCCGCGGACCCCGCCCAAGGCCTTCTTCGCGGTGGGCACGCGTGGGGATGCCCGGGGGAACGCTATTAGCACTCCCCGGGATGGCCTTCCCGTGGGGACGCCAGGCCTGTCCCGGATCCGCCCGCCCCTCTCCCCCGGCGATGTCCTATCGCCGACCGGGCGCGAGGTGACGCCCCCGCTCGGCCTCCCGCCGGGCTCGGTCCGGGCGCTCCTCGTCGTCATCCTTTCTCTGACGTTCTGGTACCTGGTCTACCGCGGTCTCCTCGTCCCCGACTACCTCGCTCAGACTGTGTTCCTGGCGGTCGCCTTCTACTTCGGCGCGCGCACATCGGATGAGAAGGCGCCCTCGGAGAAGAAGACCCGGGCGCCGCTCGGCCTCCCCAGGGGGTTCGTCCGCGGGTTCGTCTCGCTCGGGTTCCTCGGGCTCTACGCGTACCTGTGGTTCGCGCGTCCGGCGGACATCCCACCGGTCCTCGCCGCCATCTTCGAGTTGCTCATCGGCTACGTCGCCGGAGTGGTCCTCAGTGCGGTCGTGCGATCCAGCAGCCGCCGCACGAGTTCGGGGGCACTGGCGGCGTTCGGCCACGCGCGTGCCCTCCTCTGCCTCGTCGGCGTGGTGTTCCTCAGCTTCGCGGCGGTCACGGACCAGAGCGGCCTCGTCCCGCCCCTCTACATCACCGCCCTCCAGTTCCTCGTCTCGTTCTACTTCGGTTCGCGCTCCGTGAGGTGACCCCGCCCCGATCGGGACCACGGCTGGGTGCGTGACCTAGGGGCAGGCGTTCGGACCTTCGGGAAGGATCACCCGACCCCTTTTCCACGGGGCTGGACGGACTCACAATACGCACTATGGGTATTAGTACGTTCGACAACGGTCTCGCGCCCGGGACCCGAGACTGGACCCGTGAGGAGGCCATGGCATGGACCCGCTATTCCCGAGGGCGCTCGCAGCCGCAACCCTCCTCCTGATTCTCTCCTTCACACCCACCGCCTCCGCGCCCGGCGCCGGCTGGGGCACGCCCGTGATCATCGATGACAACTCCCCGGGAGACGCGGGGGACCCGCAGGTCGCCGCGGACCCGTTGGGGAACGCCATGGCGGTGTGGGACCAGTTCAACGGGACCCGCCTCGATGTCTGGGCGAACCGCTACGATGCGGTCACGGGTTGGGGGACGCCGGGGCTCCTCGAGACCAACGACTCCGGGGACGCCTATGCGGCCCAGATCTCCATGAGCGCGAGCGGGTACGCCGTCGCGGCCTGGAACCAGTTCGACGGCCTGTGGACGAACATCTGGGCCAATGTCTACTCGCCCGGCACCGGCTGGGGCACCGCGACCCTCCTCGAGACGGACAACTCGAACGACGCCTGGGAGCCCCAGGTCGCCATGGACCCCTCAGGGAACGCGATCGCGGTCTGGTACCACTGGGGCACGCCCATCTCCAGCGTGTGGTCGAACTACTACGAGGCCGGCGTCGGCTGGAGCCCGCCGTCGTTGGTCGAGTTCGACGACACTGGCGATGCTTTCGAGCCCCAGGTGGGGATGGACGCCTCGGGGAACGCGCTCGCAATCTGGGTCTATTTCGACGGTGTCGGCTACAGCCTCGCGTCGAACACGTTCGTTCCGGGGACGGGCTGGGGGACCCCGGTGTCCGTGGAAAGCGATTCGACGGGGGATGTCGTGACCCCCCACGTTGCGGTGAATCCCGCGGGGAACGCTGTGGCGGTGTGGACGTGGGACAACCGCCTCTGGTACGACGTGTGGGGCAACTCCTACGACCCTGGGACGGGCTGGGGGACCGAGACTCTCCTCGAGGCGGACGACCAGGGGGACGCCTTCGACGCCGAGGTCGCCATCGACCCCTCGGGGAACGCCGTGGCCGTCTGGTCGCAGAGCACGGACACGCTCATGTACAACGTCTTCGCGAACCGCTTCGTGCCCGGCTCGGGCTGGGGATCGCCCGCCCTTCTGGAGACCGATGACACCTGGGACGCCCTCTACCCGCAGGTCGCCCTCGATGCTTCGGGAGTCGCGACGGTGGTGTGGTTCCAGTACGTGTCCCTCACCGAAGACATCTACGCGAATCGTTACGCGCCGGGTGCCGGCTGGGAGGGTGCCGTCTTCGTCGAGGACGATGATGCCGGGGATGCCTGGAGCCCACAGGTCGCCGCCGACCCTGCCGGGAACGTGACGGTGGTCTGGTACCAATCGGACGGGGTCGACACCCAGATCTTCGCGAACCGCCACCCGGCCCCGTCCGGGCCCGGGACGAGCCCCCCGGCGGCCCCGGACGGCGTGGGCGCCACGCTCCCGGGAGGCGGCCAGGACGTGCTCGTCAGCTGGCAACCTAGCGCGGACGAGAGCGACCCCGCGGCGTTCGACCACTATGAGGTCCTCCGTGGGGAGGCGTACGACGCGGCCGGCGTCGGCTACGGCGTCGTCGCCCCCGACCTCCCCGCGGGCACGACGTCCTTCACCGACACGGCGACGCTGCCGGGGACGACGCACTTCTACGTCGTGCGCGCCGTCGGTCCCGGAGGCGCCTCGATCGCGGTCTCGCAGGGCTCGAAGTACGTGCAGACCCTCCCCTCCGGAAGGTCCCTGCTCGGGCTGTCCGTCGACGTCCAGGACTACGCGGTCACCTCGGTCCTGGTTTCCGTCCTCCCCGTCCTCGACTTCGTGAGCGCCTACGACCCCTCCGACGGGACGGACCCCATGAAGTCTTGGATCGCGGCGAAGCCAGTGAAGGAGCTCACGAGCCTTGGTCCTGACCTCGGATTTTGGGTGACCCTGCAGACAGCGGCGGAGTGGCGGATCGCGGGCGGCGTGCCTGCGACGAACGCGGTCTCCCTGGTCCCGGGATGGAACCTCGTCCCCTATCCGGGCGCGGTCAGCAGCCCCGCCTCCGTCACGCTGAGCGGCCTGCCCGTCGAGCGCCTGGAGGGCTTCGACGCCAACGGAGGCCCCTACTACCTCCAGGTCCTTGCCGGCGACGCCGTTCTCCGGCCTGGGGAGGGATACTGGATCTACGCGTCGTCGCCGGCGATCTGGAGCGTGTCGAACTAGCCCATCCCGGGCAGAGGGGGGCGCGCACCGCCAGAGTAATGTAAGGGCGTCTCGTTCGTCGCGCCTTGGTGTCCTACCGCTTCGGCTGCTCCGGCTGGGACTACGAGGAGTGGATCGGCCCCTTCTATCGGACCTCGCAGCAGTCCAAGCTGGCGGCGTACTCCGCGGTCTTCGACACCGTAGAGATCAACTCCTCCTTCTACCGCATGCCGACGAAGGGCATGGTCCTCGGTTGGACGCGGTACTCGCCGGACGGGTTCCGTTTCGCCGCCAAGGTCCCGCAGACGGTGACGCACGAGAAGCTCCTCTCCACCGCTGCCGAGCGCGAGCTCAGGGAGTTCGCGGAGGTCATGACCCCGCTGAAGGACGCGGGGAAGCTCGGGCCGCTGCTGCTCCAGCTCCCGCCGCGCCTGCGCTTCACGGAGAAGACGATCCGCCCGTTCCTCGGCCTCCTCCCCCGAGAGCTCCCGTGGGCCCTCGAACCCCGCCACAAGACCTGGATGGTCCCGGAGGCCTTCGACCTCCTCCGTGAGTTCAGCGTCGCCTACACCATCGTCGACGAGCCGCTGCTGCCGCCGGATGTCCACGTCACCGCCGAGTTCGCGTACTTCCGGTGGCACGGGCATGGTCGGGATCCGTGGTACGACTATCACTACTCGCTGCCGCAGCTCCGGGAGTGGGCGCCGAGGGTGCAGGAGGTGGCGGGGCGGGCGAAGGAGGTCTACGGGTTCTTCAACAACCACTTCCACGGCTACGCCCCGGAGAACTGTCTCCAGGTCCTCGAGATGCTCGGCGTGCTGACTCCGGTTCAGTCGAAGATGAAGAGGCAGCTAGAGGACTTCCGCGAAGGGATCGCCATGGCGGGGTATCGACGGCTGAAGGCGCTCTCCCTGGACGACTTCGAGGCCGGGAAGCCGTTCCCGCAGGTGGAGACCCTCCTTGCGAAGCTCGTGGACAAGGCGCGACTGGAGAGGGGCAAGCAGATCGAGGCCTCGGAGGTGACCTTCGAGGAGGAAGCGGGTCAGGTCCTCGCCAAGGTCAAGGACTACCGGGTGGCGGTGAACCGTGGGGAACGGCGGCTGGTCCACGACTGCGACGACTTCGCGAAGCAGGTGGAGCAGCGGGGGCTGTGCAAGCACCTCGTCCGGTTCTTCCTCTCCCTGTCGTCGGAGACGGCGGTGGCGGTGCTCCGGGACCTCCGCGAGCATCGGACGGAGTGGACCTTCGGGACGCCGGAATAGGCGAGGAGAGGTGGCACTCTGCCAGTCAACGGCTTTCAGGTGGGAGGATGAGGCTTTCGACCTTCTCGAGGGGGCAGAACGAGAAGACGGAGGCTCCGGGACGAGGCCACCCAGGCCGTGATGTCCTTGCGAGGCTATGCGCACCCGCCGAGCATGTTCCACGCGATCCCCTCGGCCCCGGCGTCGAGAATCCGTAGCTGCACAATCATGGGAGGAGGGTCCTTCAGAATGAAGAAGTCGTTCCCGGGGCTGAACCCTCCTTCGGCAGGCATATCGTAGTACTGCAAAGCGCCGCTGGTGTTCAGGGAGGAAAGTGGACCGGAGCGTACGACTTGTCCCGGGCCCAAGAGATCGGATCCCGCCGGGTACTCCGCGAGTTCGTAACTAAGATTGAGAATCCTGGGCTCCGGGTGAATGGCGGAGTCTTCGACGAAGAAGGCCATCGCGTCGGTTGTCCCCACTGTTCTGAGAACAACTGGCGGCACGGGCATGGGGCAATCGCGAGGCTGGTCGAGAGTCCCAGTGGCCCACCAGAGCACTATTCCGGACAGGACCACGGCGCCAGCAATGATCATCACCGCCAAGACGCGCCCGTTCCTGAGCACAACTGTGGATACGTCTCCCCACTCGATAAGGATTCCGAATCGGCACTTGGACGGAGACAAGCGGCTGATCACACGTCCTGGCTTGCGCAGGGGACCTTGCGAGGCGTCGGGCACGCATCATGAGTCCGGCATTCCTACCTGTAACGACCCAAAACGGGGGAGGAGGGACCAGGCGGCGCGACCGCGGGGACGACCGCCCCCGCCAGGAACGCGGGAAGACGCCCCCAGGCGCAATTCTCGAGGAGGTCAAGCGAGAACGCCGACAGGAGGGCGAAGGAGAAACCTGCGGCCAGACCGAACAGCGCGATTCACCGTTCACGAGGCGCCGTGTGCCGTCGATACGGCGGTCTCGAAGTCGGCACGGTTAGGCTCAGATCGAGCCCCTTCGTTCTTACGTCGGGGCCCGGCCGCCAAAGTCCTCCGGGTGGCGTAGTACGGGCGCCCGAAACGCCTCCAGCCCGAAACGAAGGAAGCTCCCGATGTCCGGGGCGCAATACCCCCAGGGCACCCCCGTGTCATCGTAGTACACCTCGCGGACCCGGGGACGCCGTCCGTCCTCCCGTACCCGCCGGAGGTTCCAACCGCCCTTGTCCGTAGCCCCGGCGGCCCAGACACGGCCGTCCGGGAGCAACGCTTGGTCTCCCATGGCACCCTCGTCCAGGTTCAAGCAGGCGATCGGCTGGACGCGCTCGTACCGAGCGCCACTGGGCCGCCCTATACAAGGCCTTCGCCGACGGGGGATCGGAGTTGGACGTCGCATCAACTTGAACCGAGGGCGCGCGGATTGCCGGACGATGGGTGTCGACCTCGGCCCGATCACCCCCCGCCAACGCCTGCCGCTGGCCGGTCTCCGAGGCCGCACCCTCGCGGTGGACGCCGCCATCCAGCTCTACCAGTTCCTCTCGATCCTGCGCCTGAAGGACGGCTCCCCCCTGCAGGACCGCGAGGGCCACGTGACGTCGCACCTCAGCGGCCTCCTCTTCCGCACGGTCGGGCTGATCGCGGAGCACGGCGTGCGATTCGTCTTCGTCTTCGACGGGGCGCCGCCGGAGTTGAAGCGGCGGGAGATCGAGCGGCGGCGGGAAGTGAAGCGGAAGGCCGATGTGGACTACCAGGCGGCGCTCGCGGCGGGGGACACGGCCAAAGCTTGGTCGAAACTCGTGCAGACGACGCGCCTCACCTCGGAGATGATCGCGGACGCTCGGCGCCTCCTCGACCTCCTCGGGATCCCCTGGGTCGAGGCCCCAGAAGAGGCGGAGGCCCAGGCGGCGTACATGGCCATCCAAGGGGACTGCTGGGCCGCGGAGAGCAAGGACTTCGACACGCTCCTGTTCGGGGCGCCGCGGATGGCGCGCTTCGTCGGGATTGCCGGGCGGGAGTTCCTTCCAAGCCAGGGAGCCTTCCGGAAGGTGGAGCCGGAGGTGATCGATCTGGCGGTGATGTTGAAGGAGCTGTCGCTCTCCAGGAAGCAGCTCGTGGATGCCGCCATCCTCATCGGGACGGACTTCAACGACGGCGTGAAGGGCATCGGTCCGAAGACGGCGGTAAAGCTGCTGCGGCAGCACGGGAGCCTGGAGGGACTCCCCGCCGAGACGCGGTCGAAGCTGCCCGGGAACCTGGAGGAGATCCGTGGCTACTTCCTTTCACCGCCAACGACGAACGACTACGAGGTGCTCCCGCAGCGGCCGGACCTGGAAGGCGCCCGCCGTTTCCTCGTCGAGGAGCGCGACTTCGCCGCCAAGCGCGTGGACGAGGTCCTGGAGCGCTATCGCCGTTCGCTCTCGCCATTGCGGCGTCTGGATGAGTTCAGGTAGCAATCCACGGGTGGATGTCTCGCAGCCTCGTGCCTCGAAACGGTTAAGCCAATGCTGTGGCCTGTCCGCCCCATGCCCTCCCTGTCCGTGCGGGACTACTACGATGCGGAGGGCGAGGAGGAGTGGAGGCGGCTCGAGAAGGACGCCTATCACCGCTTGGAGCTCCTCACCCACCTCCACTTCCTCGATAAGTTCCTGCCCCCGGATGGTCGCGTGCTCGACGCGGGTGGGGGCCCCGGTCGCTATGCGATCGCCCTGGCCAGAAGAGGGTTCCACGTGACCCTGCTGGACCTCTCCCCTGTCCAATTGGGAATCGCGCGGCGGAAGGCGGTGGAGGCGGGCGTGCCCCGCGGCGCGATCGAGTTCGTCGAGGGCGCGTTGCCGGACCTCACACGGTTCGCGGGCGCCTCCTTCGACGCCGTCCTGAGCTTCTCGGCGTTGTCCCACCTCGTCGAACGCCCCGAGCGCGACGCCGCGGTCGCCGAGCTCGTGCGCGTAGCGCGGAAGGGAGCGCCCCTCTTCGTCTCCGTGATCAATCGATTCGGGGTCTACCGCACGATCCTCCAGCGCCCTGACCTCCACACGGACCTGGTGAACCCGGAGCAGCGGCCCCTGTTCTCGACGGGAGTTCACCGCGGCCATGGGTCCGGTCGGTTCCCCGCGGCCTACTTCTTCACTCCGGAGGAGCTCCGTGAGACGATGGAGCGGCACGGCGTCCGGACCCTTGCCCTGGCGGGCTGCGAAGGCCTCGCCGCGCACCTTCAGGAGCCCCTCACCGCCATCGCCGCGGACGCGGGGATGTGGGACCGCTGGCTCGACATCCACTGGGAGACGTGCACGCAACCGTCCGTGATCGGCGCGGCGGAGCACGTGCTCTACGTGGGGCGGTCGCACGATGGATGAACCGGTTCTGGCGTAGCACGGGGCCGCCGTGGACCGTTTGCGCAGGTGCGGGAGTTGCCTCAGGTCGGCGTCGGCGATGAGGCGGCTCGAGGACCTCGGGTGGGGCTCCGCGCACTTCCGCCCCGCGGTCCCTAGCCTTGTGGGTCGAAACCCGCCGCCGACACGATCAGGGGCACTTCTATATAGGAACACCCAAGTGCCCTCTGATTCCCCCCGCCCGGAAACGGGACCGTTCCCGCCCTGGCGGACGGAGGAATCGCGGATGGTGCCAGAATGGAGCTCCCCGGACCAGCGTGGCGGACGAAGACGAACGCGACCCTGCTCCTCCTCGCCCTCGCAATGGCCTCGATTGCCCAGCTCGCGCCCCGCGCGTCGGCCGCCCCGGGGGACCCCGTGCTCGTGGGGACCGTCACGGACAATGTGACGTCGCTCCCGGTCCCGGGCGCGCTCGTGCACATCCAGGGCAACACCGTGCCCTATCTCAACGAGACCGCGACGAACGCCACGGGAGAGTACTCCATCGAGCTTCCGCCGGGGAACTACCTCTTCGCCGTGGCGCACGGCGACTACTACCTCTACCTGGACGTCGCCCTCGACGTCACCGCCAACGCGACCCTCGATGTCGCCCTCGACCCCGCGCCTCCGCGCGACGCTCTTCTGATGGGCTTCGTCACCGACAACGCGACGGGCCTCCCTATCACGACCGGCCGGATGACGGCGCTCACGCCGGCGTTCGCGGCCCCGGTCTACATCAACCTCAGCGCCCTGGACGGCGCCGGCTACTACCAGATGAACGTGATCCCCGGCGAGTACAGCGTCGAGTCCGACGTGCCCGGGTACCTCCTGAACCAGACCGTTCTCACGCTCTCCAGCGGCGGGAGCGCCTGGGCGAACATGTCCCTCGACCCGATCCCCCCCGAGAACTCGACGTTCCAGGGTTACGTGACCGACGCCAGCACGGGCCTGCCGATCCCCGGCGCGTTCGTCTCCGCGGAAGTCGGCCCGCTGTTCAATAGCACGAGCACGGACGGGACGGGGTTCTACACGATCAACACGGCGGCGGGTACCTTCCGGCTCGCCGCGAGCGCAGCGGGGTACGCACGCGCGGAGAGGGACGTGCCGATCGCGGACGGGGAGACGCGGTGGGAGAACTTCACCCTGGTCCGGACGGACGCGACGGTCCGGGGCTACATCACGGACGAGTACACGAGTGCCCCGCTCGGTGGGGCGCTCGTCTTCGTCGGCAACATGGGGAACTTCACGAACGTCTCCGCGGCGGACGCCGGCGGCTACTTCGAGATGCAGACGGTGCCGGGTTCGCTCATCGTGGCCTCCCAGAGCCCGGGGTACGTCGCGAACGGGACCTTCATCACCGTGATCAGCGGGGAGACGCGCTGGCAGAACCTCACCCTGCGGCCCGAGGACGCGGTCCTGCGCGGCCTCGTCCGTGAGTTCGGCACGGGGACGCCCCTGGGCGGGGTGGACGTGCGCCTTCGCGCGGCGGGCGTGCTGTTCGACAACGGGACGCTCACGGACGGCTCAGGGGCCTACGCCATCAACTACGCCTCGGGCCCCGCATTGGCGACCGCGACCCTCGGCGGCTACCAGGACTTCCAGGCGGACGTCGACCTCGGGGCAGGGGACAACTGGCTCAACATCACCCTCTACCCCAACCTCCCTGAGAACGCGACGGTCCAGGGCTTCGTCAATGGCGCAGGGCCGTTGCCGGGGGCCCGTGTCCGCGCGGAGGGCTTCGGGGCATGGTTCAACGAGACGACGACGGACGGTACGGCGTTCTACTCGATGAACGTCGTCCCCGCCAGCCTGACCCTCTTCACCCGCGCCTCGGGGCACGCCCCCGACTGGACACCCTTCACGGCCGTCGGGGGTTCGACGCTGTGGCTCAACATCACGCTCGCGGCGGATCCCACACCGCCGAACGTGACCGCGCTGGACGTGAACCCTTCGGTGAACGTGAGTGCGAACAACCCCACGGTGCTCACCGGCAACGTGGTCGAGACCTGGCTCGACCGGCACGCCCTCTCCCTCGCGATGCTCCGCAACGCCTCGGCGGGCGTCCGGAACTTCACGATGCTCTCGACCCTCGCGGAGTCCGACTACAGCTTCGTCGAGACCACGCCCGGCTCCTGGGACCTCGGCATGACCTGGGACGCGCGCATCCCGGCGGGATGGATGGGCAACGCGTCCGGGACCGAGTGGGTCACCCTGTGGAGCAACTTCGTGGGACCCTGGGACCTGATCGTCGGCGAGTACCGGAACACGTCCAGCCCCACACCGACCGGCGTCATCGCCCTCTTCAACCAGGGCACCGGCCTCCTCGAACTCCTCAGCTTCGGCGGGCCGCCCCAGGGGATCACCGATCCGAGCGGCGAACTCCGGGCGGCCTTCCTCGTCGTGAGCCTCGACGACTTCGACAACCTCCTCGGCCCTGCAACCCCCGTGTACGGTTCTTGGTACTCCGTCCTGGACGTGAGCCTGCTCCGTGACGACGTGGTCCCGAGCGGGCGGTTCGGGTTCTGGCTGCAGACCTGGGATTACGGAGACAGCTACGACTCCCGGTGGGCGTTCCTCGATGTCGACAACACGCCGCCCACCGCCGACGCCGGACCCGACCAGGCCGTGCTCCGCACGGAGACGGTGACGTTCGACGCGAGCGCGTCCACCGACAATGTGGGGATCGCGAGCTACACGTGGACGTTCACCGACGGCGGCCCCGTGTCCCTCTCGGGCCCCTCGCCCTCGCACACGTTCAACGCCGTCGGCGTGTTCCCCGTCAGCCTCGCCGTCACGGACGGAGCGGGGCACACGGACCTGGCGGCGATGACCGTCACGGTCTCCTTGGACGGCGTCCCGCCCGTCGCGGACGCGGGCCCGGACCAGACCGTGGACGAGGACGTCGTCGTCACGTTCGACGGGTCCGTCTCGTCGGACAACGTGGGGATCTCCAACCACACGTGGACACTCACCGACGTGTCGCCCCGCGCGCTCTACGGCGTCGCTCCGGGCTACACGTTCGCGAACCCGGGGACGTTCGTCGTCACCCTCACCGTGCGTGACCTGGACCTCAACACCGCCACGGACACCGTGACCATCACGGTCAATGACATCACGGCCCCCACCGCCGACGCCGGCCCGGACCAGACCGTAGACGAGGACACGGTCATGACGTTCGACGGGAGCGCCTCCGCCGACAACGTGGCAATCTCGAATTACACCTGGACGTTCGATGACAGCGGCCTCCAGACGCTCTACGGCGTCGCCCCCACCCACACCTTCGCGGCACCGGGTTCCTACGTGGTGACCCTCGCCCTCCTGGACGCCGCGGGGGCCTCCTCGAGTGACACGATGGTCGTGCTCGTGAACGACGCCACCCCTCCCACCGCCGATGCCGGCGCGGACCAGACGGTGGACGAGGATCTTACGGTGACCTTCACCGGTTCCGCCTCCTCGGACAATGTCGGCGTCGTGAACCACACCTGGATGTTCGATGACGGGGGAACCCAGACCCTCTACGGAGTCTCACCGGCGCACACCTTCATGACACCGGGCACGTACGTCGTGACGCTCACCGCCCGGGACGCCGCAGGGAACTCCGCGACGGACACGATGACCGTCTCCGTGAACGACGTCACGGCCCCGGTCGCGGATGCGGGCCCGGACCGGACCGTGGACGAGGACGCGCCCGTGACGCTGAACGGGGCAGGTTCCTCCGACAATGCCGCAGTGGCCAACTCCACGTGGACCTTCACGGACGGGACGGCGCGGACCCTCTACGGGGTCTCCCCGGTGCACACGTTCACGATCCCTGGAACGTACACGGTGACCCTTTCCGTTCGAGACGCCGCCGGCCTGACGGACTCCGACGCGATGACCTTCACCGTCCTGGACGTCACCGCCCCGACGGCTGATGCCGGGCCGGATGCGTCCGGCCTCGAGGGAGCCACCCTGACGTTCGATGGGACGGGCTCCACGGACAACGTCGGCGTGACGAACTACACGTGGGACCTCGGAGGCGGCGCGATGGCCTACGGCCCGACTCCGACCCACCGCTTCGACGCCCCGGGGACTAACACGGTCACCCTGACCGTCCGCGACGCGGCGGGCAACACGGACACGGACACGCACGCGGTGACGGTCCTTGCGGACACGGACGGGGACGGGACGGGCGACGCCGTCGACGAGGACGATGACGGGGACGGCATGCCTGACACTTGGGAGAGCCTCCATGACCTCGATCCGTTGGACCAGACGGACTCCTCGGGGGACGCCGATGGGGACGGCGTCACGAACCTGGACGAGTACCGCCGTGGGACTGACCCGAACAAGAGCGATGGGAGCGGCCTCCTGTTCCTCGTCGTCATCGCGGTCGCCGTGATCGCGGGCATCCTCGTCCTGCTCCTTCTGCTCCGCCGCCGGAAGCCCACTCCGACAACGGCCGAGAAGGACGCAGAGCCGGCCGAAGAGGGTCCCCCGACACCGCCGGAGGAATCGAGCCCGGAGGAGATCCCGCCGACGGACGAGGCCCCCAAGGGTTAGCCGGCGGTCCAACCGTGGGCCGGTCCCATCGGAGAGGCCCGGGCCGCTGGCGGCAGGCGAACGCCAGGCGCAACCCTTATGGAACCCCGCCGACATCGCCGGTGCCGTGGACGTCATCACATTCGCGAAGGACTTCCCCGCCTTCTGCGACCCGACGGCCCTCCGTGTCCCCAACCTGAACGCGCCCCCGCCCGCGGTGACTCCCCGCTACCGCCTGGAGAAGTCCGAGGCGGCGATGGCGAAGGTCCTCCAGGGCACCCGGGACCCCGCCGCCATCGTGGAGTTCGTGAAGGTCGGGCCGGAGGCCATCGGGCACTATCGCTCCTTCCGCATGGGCGAACCCTGGGGCATCTTCGTCCGCGAGGCCGGCCTCCTCGGGCTCAAGGAGGAGCTGCACCGCATCATCTACCGCGACCTCGGGAAGACGGTCGAGACACCGGTCGGTCTACCCGGGGACATGCTGGAGCTGATCCTCGCCCTGGACTACCTCACGGCCCACCTCTCCGTGCACTACCTGATCGACTACCACGCCGCCAAGCAGGAGGCGGCGGACAACGTGGCACGCTACCTCCCCTACCTCGCGCGGCAGGCCGCGTTCTCCCTGAAGCCGCAGCCCGGGGTCCTCGTCAATCTTGAGGAGGCACTCGCGAACTTCGAGGGGTTCTACAACTTCACGAACCCCGGGTACACCGACCCGCTCACGGACCTGGTGAAGGGGTCGCTCACGGTCGAGGCCGGGCAGTCCTGGAAGTCGTTCTTCCTCGCCGGGCGCTTCGCCACGGAGTTCGCGACGCTGATCTCCCGCCAGCCCATCGGGCCTAGGGACTTCGGGAAGCTGTGCACGCGGATGACGAGCGTCGGCGCGACGAACTACGTGGCGGTCCGGTACCTCGTGAACCATCTCGTGCGCGAGAAGACGTACGCCGAGATGGCCCACAGGATCAGCGGCGGCGAGTTCACCGCCTTCCCCGCGAAGGACCCTCCGAAGGCGGACAACCTGCTTCGGGAGAAGCCGCCGGCGGAGGCGCCGATCTGGGTGTGGTGACGGGTGAACGGATCCACGAGGGCCTCTCCTGGTTTCGACGCCTTGAAGCTCTTTACTGAGACGCACCTCATGGAACTGCACAGCCGGGCAGCCATTGGGCAGCACCGGGCCTTGGGCGTTCGAATCCCCGCCAAAATCAAACAGCTTGCGGAAATCGTCCAGGCGGGGGCCTCCAACCGCACCACGCCGGAGGACCTGATCGCGGAGGTCTTCGACTACGTCGAACGCGATCCCCAACCGTTCGTGGACTGCAACCACCGCACCGCCATGCTCCTGGGCCGCTACATCGCCCGCGCCTTCGGTCTCACCTTGAAGTATAGCGGGCCGCAGGGCCGCGCCCTCCGGCTGCGCTGGGAGAAGATGTCACGAAAGGAGCTGAAAGCCTGGGTCGTTGCGCACCTAGTCCCCTTCGAGGGCGACTAGCATCTCACGCACTTCGTCGTCGTCGAGCTCCTTGAGGAAGCGCTCCCAGAACGCGAGGAACTCGTCGTCGGTCATCAAGAGAACATGGTCGCTGCCGGTAGATAATCCTTCCTCGCGCCCGACGATGACCGGCCAGACGCGTTGGAAGCCCCCGATTGATGTGCGCTCCCGAGCTTGTTGATGGGCGAAGCCACTTGAGGGCCACTCGGTTCCAGCCTGCGTGACGAAGGACGCCCCGCTGTTCCTCCAGCTCGCCGGCGTCATCCTGTTCTGGGGCCTCGCGTTCGCCGCCATCAAGCAAGTGACGAACGAAGGGGTGCATTGGGTCTCCCTCACGGTGATCCGTTTCAGCCTCGCCTCCGCCGTATTCGCCGTCTACCTGGCGGTGAACAAGGGAGCCCGGGTCCGGATTGCCCCGGGCGACCTGAAGGCGATCGTCGCTTTCGGTGCGCTGGCGTTCACAGGCTACCACTTCTTCCTCAACTACGGAGAGGCCAACGGCGCCCGGTCGGGATCGGCGGCCCTCGTCATCGCCACGGCCCCGGCCTTCATGGTCGTGCTCGCCGTGGTCCACCTGAAGGAGAGACTCACCTCAATTCGGGTCCTCGGTCTCGCCATCGCGTTCGCGGGGCTGGCCATGATGATCCTGCTCAATCCCGTGAGCCTTCAGTTCGGGCTCTCTCCGGCACTGGCCGCGATTGTCCCAGCCGCGGTGATGGCGGCGTTCTACAGCGTCTACGGCAAGCCGTACCTGAAGAAGTACCCTCCAGTCACCTTCGCCGCCTACACGATGTTCGCCGGCACCGCGCTGATGCTTCCGGTCGCGGTCCTCTACGGGCCCGGGACGGTGACGGACGCGCTCGTGCTGAGCCCGTTCGGCTGGGGCGCTCTCCTCTTCCTCGCGGCCCTGCCCGGGGTGGTCGCCTACGTGCTGTGGTTCCGGATCCTTGACCGCATCCCCGCCAGCCGCGCCGCGCCGTACATCTACCTCAGCACGCTTGTCGCGCTCATCGGCGGCCTGCCCCTGGGCGAGCCGATCACCGAGACGATCGGCCTGGGCGCGGCCATGGTCATCGGCGGCGTCTATCTCGCGCAGAGGACGTGGCCGGGACCCCTTCCCCCTTCGGACAAGCCCACGAACTGACCGCAGCCTTTTCCCGTCGGGGACCTTAACGGGGCGTGCGCATCCGCTGGGCGCGGCCGGCCGACATGCCCGCCGTGGCGGCCCTCTGCCACCGGACCGTCGGTGCCGGGGACTACGTCCTCTTCGACCTCCGAGCCACCCTGCGGGCCGGCGGCGTCCTCCTCGCCATAGACGAGGGTCGCGCCGTCGGGATGATGGACACGGCCCCGACCGCCGACGGGTCTCTCTGGTTGAGCAAGGCGCGGACGGACCCGCGGTGGCAGCGCCAGGGCGTGGCGCGGGCCATCCTCGCCGCCGCCGCTGACCGTGCTGCACGCCGAGGGCTGCGTTCCTTGCGCCTCTGGACGAACGCCGACAACGCGTCCGGGAACGCCGCGGCCCGGCGGAACGGGATGCGGGAGGTCGCGCGCTTCTTCGGCGCCCTTGCTCACCCGTTGAAGGAAGATCCTGATCCGACCGCCCTCGTCCCCGTATCCAAGGTGTGGTCTGCGGTGAGAGGTTCGCGGGTGATCGCCGACGGGCGTGGCTTCGTCCCGGCGGCGTGGCACTTCGTGCGGTGGAGCCGGTCGCTCCTCCATCACCCCTCCCTGGCGATGGTGAGGGAGTCGCGCGGCGCGGTGCTGGCAAGCCCCGCGCTCGACCGGCGGGAGTTCGCCCATGGGTGGTACGCCTTCGCGGTCCTCCGGGGCCCCGTCGCCGCGACCCTCCGGGAGGGGCGACGGATTGCGGCGGCGGCCAAGGCCGACCGCGCCTTCGTCTATCTCCCCGCCAAGCCGGCCTACCGGAGGTCTTCCCGGGCCGCGGGGTTCCGGACCGTGGAGTGGGGCACCGAAGCCGTGGTCTACGAGCGCCGCCTCTAGCGGATGCGCTCCAAGGCGAACGCGCGCAGGTTCACCTCGCGGTTCGTGGCGGTGTACTCCACCCAGTTTCGCGTCTGGACCTCGGGGAGGCCAATCACGGAGAGGAAGCGCTTCGTCCCCTCCTGCTTGAACTTCACCGCACCGTCCATGAGATGCTCCATGGCCTGGAGGAGCTGGTCGGAGTGCATCCCCGCGTCGACGGAGTAGATGCCGACGCTCTTCGTCTGGCGCAGGCGGTTGACGAACCGTTGGAAGAACGTGAGGGCGGCCTCCTCGTTGGAGAGGCCCACAGAGCCGGAGAGCGTCAGGTACACCAGCCGGAACCGAGCATGGCCGGCGGCGGTGAGCTCCTCGTCCACCTTCGCCACGGCGGTGTAGATCGCGTCGAAGTCGGAGCCCTTGGCCACCCGCCAGGTGATGCCCTCCTGGCCGGACTTCCCGCCGCCGCCGGAGGCGTCGATCCAGCGCACGAGGCCGAGACGCTCGTACTCCAAGAGGCTGGGGAGGACCGGAGCGATCTCCTTCGCGACGTCGACCGGGGGCCGTGACGTGGTGACGATCACCACCGGCTCCTTGGCCCGGAGCCCCTCGGCGATGAACTTGTAGATCAGGACCTCCTTCCCGGCGAAGGCCGGCCCGATGAACGCGACGTGGGCGCTCTGCGGGAAGCCGCCGTAGAGCAGGTCGTCGAACCGGCGGGTGCCGGTCTTCATCCGATCGCCCCGGACCTCCGGCTCCAACGAGACGGTGGGCGCCTCCCCATCCTCCCCCTCGATGACGGCCCCGGCCTCGCTGGCCTTCAGGGCCTGCTCGCGGAGCTCCAGCTCCTTCTCCTTCTGGTACTTCATCCGGTTGAACTCCTCCTCGCGCTCGTGCAGCCTCCGCTGCGCCTCCGCGTAGGACTTGTCACGCTCGCCGACGCTCCCCGCCGCGGCCTCCGTGGCCTCCAGGCGCCGGGCGACCTCGAGCTCGCGCATCCCGAGCGCCTCCTCGCGCCGCTGCATCTCGCGCTCCTTCTTCAGGGTCTCCGTGTTCAACAGGTTGAGGGACTTGATCTCCTTCTGCAAGGTGTCGTTGATGCCGGCCGCCTTCTTCTCGCGCTCCTCGATCAACTTCTCCTTGTCCAGGATCGCCTTGATCCGGGACTCCAGGTCGGCCGCCTTCATCTGGGAGTTCCGGAACTCCGTGTCGATCTCCGTGGTCCGGGTGGTGAGGGTGTCGCGCATCCGCTGCGCCTCCGCGGTGGCGGCCTCGGCGTCCGTCCGGAGCTGGGTGAGGCGGGCCTCCTCGTCGGAGAGCGACTTCTCCTTGGAGGTGAGCTCGTCCGTGGCCTTGCGCAACGCCTCCTGTTCCAGGGCCAGGTGGGCGGCCTCCTCGGCGATCTTCGCCTCGCGCCGCTCGAAGTCCTCCAGCTGGGAGCGCACCTCGATCTCGAGCTTCGCGACCTCGCGCTCCTTGGTCATGACCTTGTCCTCGTACTCTCGGACCTCGCGGAGCCGCGTCTGCTCCTGGTCGGAGAGGGCGGCTTCGGACTGCTGGATCCGCATCTTGAGGGAGCTCTCCCGCAGCTCCATTTCCTTCTCGAGGGTGACGACCTCGTCGCGTTTCCGGTCCAGGACCGCGCTCTCCTGCTTGACGCGGGCCTCGAAATCCGTGAGCTCGCTCTCGGCGTCGACCAAGCGGCGCTCCCGGGCCTTGAGCTCAATCGCGTGGCGCTTCTCCTCCTGCTCGCGCTCCCCGACGGCGGCCTCTCGGGTGACGAACACCTTCTTCGCCTGCGCGACCTCGGCTTCGCGCTGCTGGAGGTCCCTCTCCTTCCGCACGAACTCCTGGGCCTTCGCCTCGACCTCCGCCCGCATCTTGGTCACGGTGGTCTCGAGGTCCTTGAACTCGGTGAACTGCCCGCCTACGCGGCTTTCCAGCTCCTGGAGCTCGTAGGTGCGCTGCTCCGTGGAGACCTCGAGCTCTCGGAGCTCGCGCTCGCGGCTCTGGAGATCAGCCTCGAGGCCCCGCACCGCGCGGTCCCGGAAGTCCAGCGCCCGCAGGCGCTCCCCGAGCTCCTGATCCATCGACTTGAGCTTGTGCTCCGCGCTCTTCAGGATGAGTCGTTTGTCGACGTTCGTGCCCGTCGCAAGCAGGTGGAGGGAGAGCCCGCTTACCGGGAAGAGAACGGCGGCTGTCATGAACGAAAGAAGGAGGGTGTCGCTGAGGAAGGCGACGCCGAAGACCACGACGAGAAAGAGGAACCCGGCGGGTATGGCGGCGAACAGGAGCCCCGCGGTCTTGAGAAGGGCACGGCCCGACCACGACAAAGCCAGGCCGATGAGGGCGAGGCTGGCTCCGAGCGAGGCGAAGGCGTGGAGGAAGCGGGTTTCGGCAGGATACGCGGCATCGTTGAGCACGATGACCCCGCCGAGCTCAAGCGCGACCAGAAGGAGCGCGATGGATGCGAAAAGGACACCCAGCGCAGAGGCGAGCATGTGACCGCTGCCGCGTTCGGTGGGCAACAGGCTCCACTTCGTCGCGACAGCCCAGACCCCGACGCCAATCGCTACGATCAGGGGGACCAAGGCCACGAGCGTGTCCGGGTCGACGCTGGAGAATGGCGACGTCCCGCGGAACAAGGCATGGAGATAACCCGTAGACAGGTATGTGATGGCGAGCACCATCCCGAGCCCGCTCGCCACCCGCCCCAGGTCGAGTTGGACCTCGCCCTCCCGGGAGGCGGCCTCGATCGTCTGGGTCGTCAGCTGCTCCCGAGGGGGGGACCGCGAGGCGCGGCGCTTACGGCCTTTAGCCACTGAGAGGACCTCCGACGGGGGGGATGGTTCCTGATGAACCCCGGCCGTTATATAAGGCCTTCCGGGAAACCGTTGATAACACTACTTGATACGCTCCAGGTTGAAGGCCCCGAGGTGGAGGGACTTCTGCGTGAACTGGTACGGCACCCAGTCCCGGGTGAGCACGTCCGTGAGTCCCTGCACGGCGAGGTAGTTCCGCTGCGTCTCCTTGCGGAACACCACGGAGCCGTCGCAGAGGTGCTCCAGGACCTGGTGCTGGCGCTCGGAGAGGATGCCGGACTCGACGACGTAGATCCCCAGGTGCTGGGTCTGCCGCAGGCGGTTCGAGAGCATCTGGAAGAACTCGGTCGGGTCCCCCTCCCGCGTGTGCATGAGGGACTGCGACAGGGCGAGGTACGCGAACCGGAATCGCTGGATGCGGCGGGCCTTGAACTCGGTCTCCAGGAGGACGACGGCCTCGTAGATGCCGTGGAAGTCGCCGGCGCCGTCGACCCTCAGGCGGTTCATCTCGCGGATGGGGCGCCCCGGGGAGTCGGTGCGGGCCGAGGCGTCGATCCAGTAGATGAGGCCGTCCCGGTCGGCCTCCAGGAAGCCCGGGTCGATGGCGGTCATGTCCTCCGCGACCTCCACAGGCGGCCGGGACGTGGTCACGATGATGGCGGGCTCGCGGCGGCGCACCCCCTCCGCGAGGATGCGCCCCACGAAGACCTGCTTCCCCACGAAGGCGGGCCCGACCGCCAGGAAGGTGCTCTTCCAGGGGATCCCGCCGCCGAGGAGCTCGTCGAACCGGGGGATGCCGGACTTGGCGCGGGACCCCACCGGGAGCGCCGCCACCTGGGCCTCCGTCCCGCCATTCACGAGGGCGAGCCGCTCCGTGTTCTGGACCGTCTGCTGGATCTCCCGCTCCTTCTCCTTCTCGTAGTTCTTCCGGGTGAACTGCTCCTCGCGCTCGCGCAGCAGGCGCTCCCGCAGCTCGAGCACCCGGTCCCCGCGCACCTGGCCGCTCGCCAGGCTCGCCGCCAAGGCGGTGAACTCCATCTCCCGCTGCTGGAGCTGCTCCTCCCGCGTCTGCATCTCGGCCTCGCGGCTCACCAGCATGGCGTTGCGGTTCTGGATCTCCTTCTGCAGGACGCCCGCGCGCCCGAGGGACTCGTTGACGGTCTCCCTCAGCGCTTCCAGCCCGACGAGCGCCCCCTGGAACTCCGTCTCGCGGCGGTGGTAGGACGCCTCCTTCCGGGCCACCGTGTCGAGGTAGCCGCGCATCGTCAGTCCCGAGGCCTTCGCCCCGCGGGCCATCGCCTCCGCGTACTCCCGCTCGCGTCGCGCCTCGCGCGCCCGGGACTCGACCTTCAGGGCCCACGACTCCAGGTGCTTCTCGCGCTCGACGAGCTGCGCGGCCGTCTCCATGAGCTCGGCCTCGCGCTCCCGCATCGCCTGGTCCTTGAGGGCGCGGGACTTGGACTTGGGCACGGGGATCACCGGCGGAGGCGCCTGGGCCACCGCCTGCTCGCGGCCCTGGACCGTCGCCAGACGGGCATCGATCTCCCGTTGCGCCTCCTCGAGCCGGGCGGTCTGGGCGTGGATCTCCGTCATCTGGTGGGCGAGCTGCCTCTCGAACTCGTCCAGCTCGGTCTCCCGGTGGCGGAGCTCCTGGTCCCGCTGCTGGATCTCCCGTTCCACGGACTCGCGCTCCCGGGTGCGCGCGGCGACCTCCTCGTGGCGGAGCTCGACCTCCTCCTGGAAGCGACGGAGCCGCAGGCCCTCCGTGGAGAGCCGGGTGCGCTCGGTGGCGATCTCCTCGAGCTGCAGAAGAAGGTCCGTCGGCGGCGGAGGGGACGGCGCCGGTAGCATCGGGGCCGTGGGGGCATTGGTCAGGGCCTTCTCCCGGGCTCTCACCCCCTTCTCGCGGGCAAGGACGGACCTCTCGCGCGACTCCACAAGGGTGATGCGGCGGGAGAGGTCCGAATCGATGAAGGCCTTCGTTCGGGCAGGCACCACAGCACTGAGGTCGGAGAGGGCCCACGTGTGCGCGACTCCCGCCCCGATCAAGGCCAGAGCGCAGGAACCGAGAAGCCCCAAGGCAAGCGCAGGGCCTCCGCCGAGGAGGGCGCCTGCCGCAAGCGGGAGCGGGATGGCCAGGGCGGTCGCCGCGATGGCCCGAGGGGCCCGGTGGCCCGACCGCCGTGGCCCCGCCGCGGTGAAGAGGGCGATCGCCATCGGGACCGGGGCCGCCGCCGCCAGCACCGGCGGAGCGGAGACGAAGCCGGCGACGAGGGCTGCCGCCCAGGTCATGGCCAGGCCGATCCCGAAGACCACACCGAGAGCCGAAAGGCGTACGGCGGCGGGGTCCCGTGCCTCGACCCGCCGCGTCCGCAGCTGCTCCCGGATATAGAGAGAGCCGAAGGTCCCGGAGGCCGGCAGTGCGAACCAGAGGACGCCGAGGATCGTCGCCGCCAGGGAAGGGAGGGCGCCCGCGGCCGCGGCGAGCAGCGCCCCGACGGCGAGCACGGAGGCGAAGGCGAACGTGAGCGTGGTGGCGATCCGGCTGCCCCTCGGGGACCCGCGGTTCGACCTCCCGTACGGCCGTGCCGGTGGCGGGGGCGGCGGCTTGATCGCGGGCTCGGGCTCGGGGCTCATTCCGTCTCCTGAGAACGTCTGTTCGAACCGATGCCCGCCACCCTCCTAAAAGGCAACGGGGCTGTTCTCACCCGTGAGAGTCCAAACGCAGGATTATCCGCCCGCGCGCCTTCCTGGCAGCACGGTGTGACCCGATGGTGAAGGAAGGCGACGCGGCCCCGGACTTCACGCTGCCCGACCAGGACGGGAAGCGGATCTCCTTGAAGGGCCTCCGGGGGAAGAGGGTCCTGCTCTTCTTCTATCCGAGGGACGACACCCCCGGCTGCACCCGGGAGGCCTGCGGCTTCCGCGACGGTTTCGACAAGATCACACCGCAGGGGGTGCTGGTCTTCGGGATCAGCCGGGACGACGCGGCGTCCCACGTGAAGTTCCGCGAGAAGTACGAGCTCCCCTACTCCCTGCTCTCCGACGCATCGAAGGCGGTGCACCTCGCCTACGGCGCCTGGGGGAGGAAGGTCCTCTATGGCAAGGAGTCCGAAGGCGTGATCCGGTCCACGTTCCTCATCGACGAGAAGGGCAAGGTGGCCCGCGTGTGGTCCCCGGTGAAGGTCGACGGGCATGTCGACGAGGTCCTGGCCGCGCTCTAGCGGAACCTTGAACTAGCCGCCCCGGGGTGCCTCCGCCGTGATCCCGCCGAACCTCGGCCCGCCGAAGCACATCACCTTCCATGACGGGGCGATCGAGGGGAAGCTCCGGAACCAGCTCGTCTACCAGGCGTGCATCTCCAAGCAGGAGATGGCCCAGCAGAAGTACATGATGGGCAACCGCCTCGTCCTGAAGTTCAAGGAGGAGGTCATCGGCGAGGGGCAGATCATCCTCATCGCGCCGGTGACGTACGCGGACATCACGCAGTACGACGCGGTCCTCGGCGGGTACGAGAGGCTCGAAGAGCTCGGGGTCCACCTGAAGAGCCGGATTCCCGTGGAGAAGACGCCGGAGAAGACGGAGTTCTACAAGATCCTCTTCCGGTGGCTGTAGGACCCTCCAAGGAGTGTTCCACAAGCACTATCACAACACACGCCGCTTCGGGCAATCATGTGTTCGCCCGCGGTACCCCCGCCGTGGCTCTTCCTCGCGGTGTTTCCGCTTCTCACGGGCGCGATCCTCCTCGTGCGCAGTGCTTCCGCAGGGCCAGCCCGGCGCAGGCGCATGCTGGCCGCTGGCGGGGTCGTCCTCCTCCTGCTCGGCGCGGGGCTCGTGACGATCGAGCTGCAGAGGCGGGCCGATTCGGACCACCGGAGCCGGAGGTTCTTCTTCGAGTACACCGCCACGTTGAACCCTGTCGGGAACGGAACGGCCACGATTCTTTTGCCCGCCCCGCGTGCCCCCGAGCTCCAGGGAAGTTGGAAGACCACGGGCGCGGCCACGGTGCAGATCCTCCAGGTCGGTGCGGAGGCGGCCCTCGCGGTGACGTTCACGGGACCGGCCGAGGTCCATACGTCCTACGAGTCGTATGAGGTCCGATTCGCGCCCGAGTTGACCCGCACCACCCCGGACGAGCCCCAATGGACGTGGGAGTGTTCGAACTGCACGTCTGTGGTGGGTCTCGAGAATGGACCGGGCGGTATCACGGCGGTTGACGTCACCGCCATGGCCTCCTGGCCCCGCGGGACATGGAGCCTGGACGCCCACGTGGTCCCTGGCGAGAGCCCCTATCCCTTCGAATGGAGGGGGTGGCCGATGTGCTGACGTCGGTCCGCAGGGAACGCCGCCCCTCCGTCGCGCGTCCGATGGCGGCGTGACCCTCTTGGGGGATCGACGGACTCTGATCAACAAACGGCTGTTCCACAAACCCCTTCCCCCTTGACCCCCCTCAGCTCATGATAGCATGTCGCAGGTGTTTCCCGGCTTCGTGATCTTGATCCTCATCGTCCTCCCTCTCACGCTGCTCCTGACGGCGCTCGGCGTGGTTCGGGCACGGTGCAGGGCCGCAGGGGGCCGCGGCCATTGGCCTGCCGCGGCGGCGATTGCGGCGGTTGTTGTCGCGTTCCTCCTATCGGCGAGCATCGTCGCCCCGTACGCGTTTCCGGACCGTCGGCAGAGCTTCCACTACTACGCGACCCTGGAGCCCAGCGGGTCGTCCAACCTCCTCGTCCGCGTCTCCCTGCCGGTCCCTGCCGACGGACGGCTCTGGTCTTCCTTCACCGGTTCTCCGGGCACGACGCAGGCAACGGTCAACGTGACGGCTCCGGATCCCTCGCTTGACGTGCTTCTCGTGACTCGCTCCACCGTGCTGGCCTCGGCCAGGTCGGACGAGAAGGGTTGGTCCAGGGAGGCCAGGGAACTCACGCACCTGGGAGACCCCGCCACCTGCGGTGGCCCATCCCGCGAGGGGTGCGCGATCATCGGGGTCGAGGTGCTCCGGGGGAATCTCACCGCCATCGTGATCTACCTCTCCATCGGCTATGGCGGCGGATGCGGCGGCGACTACATCTCGCTCCGGGCCACGGTCCCGCCCGGCGGGGGCAGATACCGGTTTGAGAGGACAAACGTTGCGTGCTGACCGATCAATCCCAGGTGAGCGTGCTCTTCGCCACCTCGACCGCGTTCTCGGTGACGATCTCGTAGTCCTGCAGCGTGGCGGGGTAGGCCTGCTTCAACTGGCGGAGGACCTCCACCGCCAGCCGCCGGATCTCCGGATCCGCGAACGCGGTCGCCCGCATCCGGATGAAGTGCCGCCAGGCGCGCAGGTTCCCCGTGACGACGATCCGCGTCTCCGTGGCGTTGGGCAGGACTGACCGGGCCGCCTCGCGCAACGCCTTCCGTCGCGCCGTGCGGTCCTCGATGGCGGTGATTCTCGGGTCCTTCTGCAGCGCCTTCTTGATCTCCTCGTACTTCGCCTTGGCGGTGGCGGCGGCCTCCTCGAACGCCTTGAGGGCCTCCGGGTTCCCCGCCACGACCTCCGGCGGGTTCATGTTCGCCTCGGACTCGTCGACGTAGCGCGTCGACCGCTGAGAGAAAGAGAGATGGCGGTGACGGACGAGCTCGTGCGTCAGGGCCCGGGTTGCGCCCACGATGTAGAACGTGGCGACGGCGTGCTCGATCACGGAGAGATGGCCGACGTCGAGGATGTGCCGGATGTAGTCGGCGTTCTTGGCGGTGTTCGGGTTGGGCTTGGACCAGGACTCGTAACACGCGCGGCCCGCAAGCTCGATCAAAGCCTCGCCATCATTGGCGGCGTCGGACATCCATTGGACCCGCTGCCCCTCCCGTTCGTACCAGCCCACATCGTGCGGGGGCGCGAACATCGTGCGCCCGACCAGCCAGACGCGGAGCTCCTTCCCGAGCGCGGGGATCGCCCCTTCCTCTTCCATCATCAGCCGCCTCGCGGGGAAACCGCAGGCGGTTCATAAGCCAACCGATGCCGCCGCCCAGCGGGTTCCGGAGAGGGGAAGGGCCCCTCCCGCCCTGGCTATCGTTTGAAATAGGACGACCCTGCTTGGCCTGGCGGTCGGTGAACATGACAGGCCAGACCGTGGCGAATCTGGGGAAGCGCCGGGGGAGCGATCGGGTATTGGCGCTGGTACTGGGGGTGGCCCTCCTCCTCATGGCGGCGTCCACGGCCGCAGTGGCGTGGACGTTGAACGGGTCCGTCCAGGAAGCCAGGCAGCAGGTCGCAGCCCTAGGCAGCCGGGTGGAGCGCCTGGAGAACGAGTCGGAGGCCCAACAGGGGTCGATCGCGAACCTGACGACCGAGGTGGAGCAGCTGCAGGCGCAAGTGGAGGCGCTCCAGGACGAGGTCGACGTCTTGCAGGGCAAGGTGGACGACCTGGCATCAAGGCAGCCCGAGCCCCCGTGGGTGCTCCTCCAGTCCGGTCCGGGCGGCGTCGCGGCGGTGGCCATCGTGACCCGCGCCGAGCCGCTCACGTCGTACACCGCGACCCTGTACAGCGGGACGACGCGGCTCTTCGCTCCGGCGACCGTCCGGGCCGGCCTCATGGGAAGCGGCGGCGGCCTCGACCTCAGCTTCTCCGACTACGATGCGGGGGGGACGCTGAATTCCCAGGACTCCTACACCGCCACGGGCGGCGGGACGAACGTGAGCCTCGTCCTCCACTGGAAGGCCACCGGGGTCGAACTCGCGCGGATCCCGATTCAACCTTCCGGAGGTGGCGGATGCGGCGTCGTGCCCACGATGAGCTGGACCGGCGCGATGATCACGCCGGGCAGCCCCGGCGGCGATGACTGGGAGTTCCGGGTGGCGTCGATCGACTCGGTCGAGGACTTTGGGTGCTACCGCGTGCTGGTCCTGGAGGGCTCGTCGACCGTGCTGGGCCCTTCGGACCTCTTCCCGGCGTCCCCCCTGCTGGGAACACCCGACACACTGCACCTCAACTTCACGGACCTGGACGGCGGGGGGACGTTGACCGGCGGGGACACCTTCATCCTCGGGAATGCCGCCGCCGGCACGATCTACCACATCGTTATCCTCTGGAAGGACTCGGGCAACGAGATCTCCCGGAAGACCATCCTCACTTAGGGTGGATCGCGTAGACCCGGGGAGCTGCCGGATTCGCGTACCAGGTGCACCCAAGCGGCACTTCGCTGAGGATGGCATGGAGAAGCTCCTTCTACCTGGACGGCACTTGCGGCCCGCATGGTCGTCGAGGGTCCGAGCCCCACGGAGGAGGAGGCGCTGGAACGCCTTGTCCAGCACCGCACCTTGGCGTGGACCTCTATCCTCATGGCCGCCATCATCGTCCTCGTCGCCTTCGGGCTGAGGGGGGAGTTCCTCCCGCTCCTTGCGGGGCTTGTCATGACCCTGGGCCTCTTTGCCTTCGGCGCCACGGACGTGGCCGAGTACCGAATACGGATGATCGCCCACCTCCGGGTCGCTCAGGCGCCCCTGAGACCGGTTCGCTCGACCGCTTTCGAACCGACGGGGACCTGCGGACGGTGCGGGAGCCCGGTCGCCGCAGAGTCGACGCTCTGCCTGCGCTGCGGCGCCATGGTCGCCTAGTCCGCCCGGGATGCGGACCCCAAGGCCGGTGTCCTGCTTGCGAGCGTCAAGGCTTGGCCTCAGGCGGACATCTTCGCGATGGCCCTGCGCGGGCAGGGATGCGTAACTGTGGGGTGACAAGACATCCTGCCGCGTGAGGTGACAACAGATGCTGCCGCTATCCGCGGGGAATCCGTCGTCGCCTCATGAGCTTTCTGTCGTGGTAGACCTCGGCGGGTGTCTTCCACTCGATGCCGCCGTGGAGTCGCAGTTTGTTGTACCGTCTCCGGTACAGCCACAGCTCCCGGCGGTAGTGGGGGAGGGACCGGAAGCGGACGCGCGTGACGAGCTCCTGGGTCAGGGTCTCGTGGTACCGCTCGAGCTTCCCCCTCCCGCGGGGGTTGTAGGGCCGTCCGTAGATCACGCGGATGCCCTGCCCCCGGCAGAACCGCTTGAAGTCCCCGGCGAGGAAGCAGGCCCCGTTGTCCACGTAGAGTGCCTTCGGCCGCCTCCCGTCCCGGAGGGCCCACCACAGCGCGTTCACCGCCTCCACGGCCCGGTGGTGGAGGTAGGCCCGGGCCGTCACGAGGTACCGGGAGCGGTCGTCGAGGACCGTGAAGGTGTAGACTCTCCCCACCCCGGCGATCCGGAACTCGTAGTCGTCCATCTGCCAGAGGCTGTCGACGTGGCGGCGCTGGAACCGGCGGTAGGGCTCCGGCTTCTTCAGGACACGGACCATCAGGCCGTTCCGCTTCAGGACGCGGTGGACCGTGCGCCAGGACACTTGGACCCCGGCCCGCCGGAGGTAGGCGTGGATCCGCTTCCCGCCCCACACCGGGTTCCTCCGCCTCATCCGGAGGATGCGGTCCTCGATCCACCGCGGCGTCTGGCGGGGGCTCCGGTCAGGCCGGCGGGACCGGTACCGGAGGCCCGCCACGCCCTCCTCGCGGTACCGCCGGGACCACTCCCGCAGGGCCCGCGGGGAGATCCCGAAGACCCGACAAAGGTCCGCTGTCCGCGCGCTCCCCTCGAGGTACTGTCGCACCGCCCGCAGCCTGAACTGCACGTCCGCCTCGACCATGGATTGGCCCCGCCGAGGCGGCAGGATGTGTTGGCACCTCTTGCGGCAGCATGTCCTGGCACCCTACACGTAACCCGCCCCCTGGCGGTCGAGGCGCGTGAACCATAAGCGGACCTGGAGCGTCCTCATCTCCCGTGCGCTCTCGTGGGGGCAGCGTTGGTCCAGGGGTCATGATACTGATCGGGCTCGCGTGCCCGCTGATCGGTACCTCCTCGCTCGGTCGTCTCTGGCGGGGGTCGACGTCTGCATTTCCTTCTTCTTCCTGGGCGTCCTCCTGATCATCGGAGGGTTGCTGTGGAGATCCGCGGCAAGGCACGCCCGCGACTTCCCGGAATGGCAGTCGGAGCCTCAGCCGCATGTCGACCGATTATCCCGGGACGCCGACAGGTTCAGGTTCTGGGGCAGACGGCGGAGATCGAACGAGTGGCTGAGACGTGACGAGGCCGCTCGTATCGCCCGATCGCTCGCCGACACCGTGGCGGAGGACATGGAGCGTGAGCGGCAGCGTCGGGAGCAATGACGGACCTCCCCGTCCAAGGGTTCAAGTAGGCTAGGATTCGTGCAGAGCCCACGATGTTCAGCCGCGAGAAGTTGGGCGAGGAGGACAAGCCCTGCCCCAAGTGCGGCACGAAGATGACGTTCTTCCTCCAGCACACCCACGGGAACTACCCCGTGATCGACTACCTGTGCCCGAACTGCGACCTCGGCGGCGAGAAGGACATCGACTGGGACGCCCTCAAAGAGGGCCCCGCGAAGTGAGGGCCGTGACCGAGAAGGTCCGCATCCACAAGGTGAGCGGGCTGGCGGACGGGGCCTGCATGAAGTGCGGGACGGGGAAGCGCGGCGTCGTCATGTTCGACGACCTCTCCATAGGCCTCGAGTGCGTCGACTGCGGGAACCTCGAGAAGGACATCGATGCGGAGTTCGTCGAGGACAAGGACGACCGCGACGCCCTAGGCGACCTCCTTGGTTCGATGAACTGAGCTGGCCCGGGGTGGGTCGACTACTGGGACACTCGAGAGGGACCGTTATGCGCCGCAGGTCGGGACGAACGAGGACCGCGAGTCCCGGGACGACCAGCTCGCCGCCTAGAGGATCGTGCACCGACGGCACACGCCCTGACCGGCGCACTCCCCGCATCGGGACTCGCCGCCCAGCCATCCCCGCCGGAGTCCGGATCCGTGGCAGGTCATGCAGAACCCCGTGTCGCCGCAGACCGCGCACGGGCGCATCACCTTCCGGAGGTTCATCTGGGCGTCGCGCGCGTCCGGATTCACCGTCAGGATCTCCTTCAACAACCCGAGCGTGCGATTGCGGTTCCGGTCCTTCATGTGGAGGACCCCGGCGCGCAGGAGCATGGCCTTCCCGTCCCGCGGGCTCCGCTGGAGGACGCGATCGAAGCACGCGACGCTCGCGTCGAACGCCGCCGACACTTCAGCGGGGTCGTGATAGTCGAGCTCGCCCGGCGGGAGCTTGCGGATCTCCGCCCTGCGCCGGTCCCTCGCCTGGGTGGCGCGACGGACCCCCTCCGCGAGATAGATGCCCTCGTAGGCGGCGATAACCTCGTCGTCCGCACCGTCGGTCTCGATCAGGCGGTCGACCAATGCGCGCGCCTCGTCGATCTTGGCGGCTTGGAGAAGGGCCTTCAGCTCGGCGATCCCTTCGGCCATCGTGGCGGTTAGACGCGTGAGGCGATAAAGCCTGCCAGGCGTGGATAGTCCTTCAGGGGAAGGTCCTGGTACCATCCGAGCTCCCGCATGACCTGGGGGTAGAGACCGAGGAAAAGCGCGGTCGTGAGCACGGCGGTACGGGCCGCCACGGCGGGGTCGGGGAGCGTCTTCGCCGCGAGGCCGTCCTTGATGGCGGCGACGGTGGCGGCGAGACGTTTCAGCTGCCCCGCGTTCCGGGCTCCTCTCGCTTCGAGGCCGTCGGCGACGCGCCGCAGGTACTCTTCCTGGGTGATTCTCCCGGAGCGCCGGGCGTCGACCCAGTCATGGTGCCCCAGCCCGGACGCGAACCCGATCCAGGGGCCATCGACGGCCTCGAAGCACCTCGCCGCGGCGCGGGAGTATCGTTTCTTCGAGAAGTGCTCCGTGGCGGCCGTGAGATGCCAGAAGTTGCTGAGAAGGCCGTAGAGGGCCTCTCCGCTCGGTGACTTCCGGTCCAGGGCGGTCGCCATTGGGCGCATGACAGCCGAGAATCGTGATGTCCGACCCAGGAAACCTTCCATGCGCCGGCCCGCCTCAACGAGGTCCTTCCGAAGGGCGGGGACATCCACACCCCTCCCCATCCACAATAGGTCGTGCAGGGTGTCCAGCGTCGCCCTCAAGTCCTTGTCCAGAACCAGGAACGGAACTGCCATCGGCTTCACCGCGCGGGGGAGCCCTCGTCGCCTCTTGAGGCTAGCGTGCCGTGTTCCAAGGGGTCGCCGGCGAAGTGTTCCGGGTCCAAGGCGCGCGCGACACGAAGCCTTAGGCCGTCGGGCAGCGCGATTCCCAGGGGAAGGGCTTCGTTCCCCTCCAGGTCGATCCTGAACCGGCGACGGCGCTGCAGCGCGAGAGGGGACGTCACGGTAACCCCCGTGGCATCGAACCGGACTCTCGCCCTGCTGGAGCGCGGGACACGGAACCTGCCGTGGACCTGGTCGAAGATCATCGCATCCCGGCCAATCCCGACCCTGACCGTGGTCGTCATCGCGACGAAGGAGGGAAGAGAGGCTAATACCGAGGCGAACCCGAGGAACCGAGCATCTGCGACAAGCGGCACGTTCGGGATCGAGGCCGTCTGTACAGGAGGCGCGACCGTGAGCAGTGCAAGCCACCCCAGGATCACCGCCGCGGTGAGGCCGACAGCGACATAATGGCCTGGATTGGGGAACCAGGTCAGGTCTGGCTCGGCGGGCCATTCCGCTGTCCCTCCTGCAGCCCCGAGGAGCCCCGCCTTCGCCTCGGCGTACTTCCGGTGGCCTGCAGGCAGGACCATTGCGGCCGTCCCGGCGAGGAAGACCGGGGAGAGCAGCCAGAGCCAATCGGGCAGAGGGAGCCCGAGGAAGAACGCGATCAGGTAGGCGAGGAGGGGGAGCGCGAAGGCTTCGGTGGCTAGCGAGAGCTTTCGTTCCAGGCGAGTCTGTTGTCGGAGGCTTTTCATGAGCCTTCGACGTTGTCCGAGGGTGCGGGGGTCCGGAATCACTACGTTGGAGCCGACGCGGTCGCGCCACCACCCCCCCATGAGACGGTGAATGGTCCAACCGTTAATAACACGCGCGCTCTCGGCGGCTCGATGAGGCCCCAGGCCTTCCTTGAGGCTGAGTTCCTCGGCGGCAGGAAGTCCCAGCAGTCCCACCCGGACCGCCTTCGGCTCTTCACTCCCCATCTCAAGCCCGACGAGCGCGTCACCGCGGTGATGCCCCTCAAGAACTCTGTCCTCCTCCTGACGGACGCCCGTCTCCTCGAGCTCGCGCCCCACCTGGAGGCCCACGGGGCCTGGAACGTCATGGGGTTCTCCGGATTCGATTGCGTGACCCAGATGCCTGCCACGGCGGTGACCATGGACGACGCGCCCGCACCTGACGAACCCGGGATGAAGGGGCGCCTTCGCCTCCGGTTCCGCGGCGAGGGGGAGATGGCGGTGATCACGGAGCTCGCGGGCGAGCCCACGCGCGCGGCGGTGACCCGTCTGAGGGAGCTGCTCTCCTCGGCGCCTCACCCGATGTAGCCGTCGCGGCGGTCCAGCCGGCGCAGCATCTCCTTCGCCGGCTCGTAGTCCGGGTACTTCTCCGCGGCCTGCTGCAGCTCGCGGCGAGCACGCTCCCGCATCCCCTGGAGGAGGTACGCCCGCGCCAGGTTCGTGTGCGCGTAGAAATAGCAGCAGTAGCGCTTCGCGGCCTTGGCCTTCTCGAACCAGGGGGTCGCCTCCGCCGGCTTCCCGAGCTCGAGGAGGTACGCCCCGATGTCGTTGTAGGGGTTCCCGAACGTCGGGTCGGTCGTAATGGCCTGATGGCACTCCTGGATCGCCTCCTCGGTGCGCCGCTGGAAGTTGTACGTCCATCCGAGGAAGGTGTGCGCCTCCGCGGTCGGGTACACCGCCAGCGAGGCGCGATAGCCGTCGGCGGCGGCGTCGAGCGAACCCGCCTCCTGCTGGACATAGGCGCACCCGAACGCCTTCCGCGCGACCTCCCTCCGGGCGAACTCGGGGGCCGGCATCCTCGCCGCGACGGACCGTCCGTCCTCGAAAGTGTCCTCCACGACCTCCGCGAAGTGGCGGTCCCTTGGCGACTCCCGCTCCTCCACCCAGAGGTTCTGCATGTGGCGGTCGATCGCGAGGGCCCGCACGAGGCTGGTGCCGGCGGTGTCCTCCATGGCGGGGATCCCGGCGGCAGGAGCCCCGAGCGAGGTGACGCGCATCTCCAGGAACTCCCCGGCGCTGCAGAGCACCTTCACGACCTCCGGGCCCGAGGGACCGTAGTGCGGAAGCAAGGCGAAGCCGCCGTCGGCGACGTGGTTCCTCGCGCGGGCGGCGTCGAGGCCGCTCGGGTCGCTCACGGTTACGATCACGCGGTCGTAGGGAGGCTGGACCGCCGCGCCGAAGAGGACCTCCTCCCCGGAGACCCGGGACTTCCCGACGAGGCGCCTCGCGAGGGCGAGGGCGTACGGGTCGCCGTCGAGCACCGCCACCTGGTGTCCGGGCTCGATCTCTGCCATCTGGAGCAGGAGCCCGATCACGGTGGGGGAGGGCGAGGGCCGGCCCGTGGCCATGCGGTAGGCGGTGGGCACGGGGATGTCCGCGGCGGTGAGATCCCGGTATTCGGTCGGATGGTGGGCGGCGCGAGGCTCCGCCGCCAGCGCCTCGAGCACATCGGGGTCGGTCACGAGCCCCGCGCTCCTCAGAGTCTCGAGGAAGGACATTGAATCACCGGAGGGTCGCGTAGATCTCGGCGCACCGCCGGAGCTGGGCGCCGTCGAACGGGGGCCCCGGCGCCGCGAGATCCTCTTCGGCGTGGGCCGGCGTCTTGATCCCGGGGATGGCCGTGCTCACCGCCTCGAAGGAGAGCACGTACCGGAGGGCCGCCTGCGCGAGCGTCTTCGTCTCCCCGCCGAGGAGGAACGAGAAGCTCTGCGCGGCCTTGGACCGCGCGCGGAGCATCGGCTTGGGCCAGTGCGCCCGGATGTCCCCGGCGACGAAGGCCTCTTCGCCGGTGTACTTCCCCGTGAGGAACCCGTTCGCCCGCGGCTCCCGAGCGATCACGCCGACACCTGCCCTCTGCGCGGCGGGGAGGACCTCCTCGGCCCACTCTTGCCGGAAGAGTGAGAAGGGGACCTGGATCGTGGCGGGCTTCCCGGCCCCGATGGCGGCGAGCGCCTCCTCCGGCTGGTGCACCGAGACCCCGTAGTGCCGGACCTTGTTCTCGTCCTGCAGTTCGTCCAGCACCCCGTACGCCTTGGGATCCCCGAACATCTCCGCGGGGGGGTTGTGAAGTTGGTACAGGTCGACATGGTCCGTCCCGAGACGCTCCAGCGACCGGTCCAGCGCGAACCGGATGTAGTCGGGTTCGAAGTTCATCCGCACGCCGCCATGGTAGAAGTCCCCGCCGACCTTCGTTGCGAGGACGACCTCGTCCCGATGCTCTCCAAGTCCGTCCCGGAGGACCGCCTCGCTGTGCCCCCACCCGTACACGTCGGCGGTGTCGAAGAAGGTGCAGCCGAGGTCCAGGGCGCGCCCCACGGCCGCCACCGAGGCCGCGTCGTCGGTCGGCCCGTAGGAGTTCCCGTGGGCGTTCCCGCCGATCGCCCAGGCCCCGAATCCGATCTCGGAGACATGGACTCCTGTCCTTCCCAAGCCGCGGCTCCTCATCGTCACCGCCAGTTGAGCCCCCTTCTTGAGCATATGGCCAACCCTCATGAGGGACGTCGCCTCTCGGGCCCGGTCCGCTCGGAGTGTGGCTGAAGTGGCGAACGCGCCTCAGAGAGCACCCGGCCCGCCCCGGACCCGAGTCCGTTGGACCCCATTCAGCTGGTCCACACCGCTGACGGAGCGCGCGTGGAAGGGCACATTCTGGTTCGCCTCAGGGAGCATTCTTCACACCTGTTCGATCCCGATTGAGCTCGCCCTTCTCAAGATGGGTGCCGAGGCATCGATGAGACGCGAGGTGACCTGGTCAGAGATCCTCGCAGTCATGGAGATCACGCGGGTCCTGTTCTTCGGCATAATATTCCAGGCACTGTTCGCACTGGCGGCTGCCTCAGCGACCGCGCGTGGACTCAGAGGTGTTCGACCGTCGTTGGTGGGGATTCTCCTTGGAGCCCTTGGGGCCCTCATCTCCTTGGTCGTGTTCGGCGGCTACGCGGGAGCTCTTGCGGGGCTTCTCGTCGTGACTGGTGGGTTCCTTGGCTGGTTCTCCGCACCGCGTCAGTTCTTCCACCATCAACACCCCGGGCAATGACCCCGAACCCCGTCGTTCGACATCATTCAGACTATTGAGAGCAGCCAACGCCTCAGGAACTCTTATCCCTCTCCCTGGAAGTCAATCCAGCGCATGCCGGGCGTGACCTGTCCCCGGGACGAGGTCCCTGCCGAGGAGGTCATCGAGAGGACGCCCTCGGGCGAGGTGATGCTGGACCTCTGCCCCGAGTGCGCCGGGGTCTGGCTCGACGGCGGGGAGCTCGCGCGCCTTGCCGGGGAGCGCAACATGGAGATCCACCTGGCCTCCCGCCGGGGCAGCCCCTCCGAGGTGGTGTGCCCGCGCTGCGCCGCCGAGATGACGCAGAAGGAGTTCCTGGGCATCCTCGTCGAGGTCTGCGTGCTCTGCGCCGGGGTCTGGCTGGACCAGGCCGAACTCGAGCAGCTGCAGATCGCCTACCAGGACTACCTGGACGAGGCGCGGGACCTGGAGCTGAGCGTCGCGAGGCCGAACCCCGGCGCCTCCATCGCGTGGGCGATCGAGAGGCGGGAGACGCCGACCCCCTAGACGGCCTTGTCAAGTCGTTAGGGATTTCTCACCCTCCGGGCAGGGCCTGGATTCCCCGCCGCGCCGCGTACTTCGCGCTGAGGTGGGCGGTCACCCCCGCCGCCGTGCGGAACCGCCGCTTCACCCGCTCCGGGTTTGTGCGGGAGAACAGGCCCTCCGCGGCGTTCGACGTCCGCGGAATCTCCGGGTGGTCGTAGAAGTGGGTGAGGTCCTCCCACTTCCTCCGGTAGGACTCCAGAACCTTGACCACGCGGTGGGCGAAGGGCGACCGTCCCCGCCAGAGGAACTCGAAGACCTCGCGGGAGGCCTGGCGGGGCGTGACCTGCCCCGCGGCGATCTTCTCCAGGAGGCGGTCCACCCACGGCCCGTAGTCCGCGGGGAGCTTCTCCCGGATCGCCGCCACGGAGTCCGGCCGGTCCAGGGAGAAGGCGAGGCGGAGGAGGGCCCGCTCCACGTCGTAGGACCGCTTCCGCCCCTCCTGTTTCTTCGCGGACCGCTCCGCCTCCCGGCACTCCCGCGAGAACCACCGCTGGGCGTGGAGGGTGCAGTACTGGTGGAGCACGGGACGGGCGCCGAGGGGGAGCGCGGGGAACCGCTCCCGCACGACGGCCTCCAGGGCCGGCTCGTACTTCCGGTCCAGGTCCGTGACGATCGCCTTCAGGGGCCGCCCCGCGAACGTCTCCGTCCAGAAGGCGGCGATCGTGGCCTCCTCCTTGTCCGGACGCACGGTCTCCGCGATCACCTCCCCGGCCGCGTCCACGACGGCGTGGCGGAACGCCGCCCTCCCGAGGACCTTCAGGTACTGCTCGTCGCAGGCGTAGACGCCGCTGCCGGCGCCGGGAGGGGCCGCCACCCCC